>Ga0256837_1000995_pt1 | contig 20733 bp, 24 predicted proteins | sample 4562384metaG_FD_185976 | JGI IMG/M metagenome (GOLD analysis project Ga0256837, IMG submission 185976) | Hydrothermal vent microbial communities from Guaymas Basin, Mexico - 4561-384 | ecosystem: Environmental > Aquatic > Marine > Hydrothermal vents | place: Mexico: Guaymas Basin | collected...
AAAAGAAGTTGGTTATCGTCTTACTTACTTAGTTTTCAATGATCTCAAACGTTTATAAAGAAACAAACTCTGTCTCTCCGTTTGTGGATGGGAATTATAAGAAAATGTTGCTTAAAAGAAGATTAAAGTGTAAATAAATCAAATTAATTTGATTTATTTACTTCTAATACTGCTGGAGTTGAAAAATTTGGCACATCATCGTAAGAAAAAACAGCATAATATTTATGAATTTTCGTATCACCAAATTTATCAAATGTATAATTATCCTTACCACCATAAAGTTTTTGACCATCATAAGGTGAACAAGGTACTCTAAATCTATTTTTTACAACTACTACACCTTTGATATATTCATCTTTTGGTTTATCCCATTCTAATTTAATCATACCATCAACTATTTTATATTTTAAATTATGAACTTTTGTAGGAGCAGTTCTATGCTTTTTAATATAATTTAAAACAAGTAGAGGTTTATTAATTTTTTTCTTATCTAACCATGAAACAGATTTTGAATGACATAAAGACTTATATGAACTCGCAGATATAACAAATGCTACCTTTTTCTTTTGCAACATTGCATCTATTCCATATCTATCAAAAACAAATCTTTGTGTTGCATTATCTTTGATATCTGCTACACTCACATCATAACCAATACGTTCAATTACATCTCTTTGTTTAATAAATTCATAATTCAAAGAATCTTTTTGGCTTTTTTCAATCATTTCAATATGAAAACGTAGTGAATCATTTGATTCTATTTTATCTGCTTGTAATTCTATATAAGCACTAGATATTACTATATTTTCTAAATCTGGCAAGGAATCTAAATTAAACTCTATATATCCATACTCTTTATCAGCTTCTTGATTAAAACCAACTTTTAAACTATCTTTAATAATCCCCTCTTTATTAACTATACATTGCATTTCAGATTGTAAATCTAATCTTGATTCTTCAAGAGTATAAGAGATATCTAATTTAGGTCTAAAAGTAAGTCCTCCACTAAATGCTCCATAACCAATATCCCATTGCATTAATTGAGATGCTCTATCTAATGGTAAACTATCTGGCCCTTCCATTCTAAAAAGTGCTTCTCTTCTTTGTAAAGCATCTTGTAAAACTTTAATCTCTTGTGTTGCAAATTTATACTCTCTCCATACACCTTGAGCAAGTTGTGCTGAACCTGTTGGTCTATCTATATAACTTAAGACTTTTGCATTTTTTATATCATCAAAACTTTCAATATGCTCAATTGTTCTTTCATCAACTTGTCCAACTCTCCATTCACCATAACTTTCAACCTGAACAGCTACTCTATTCATTGGATAAAATGAAATAGAAGCACTTGTAATAATTGCATTTTTAGGAATTGTTTGTAAAGAGTATCCAATTACACCATAACATTCCCCTTTTTGTTGAGAGATCCCAACAAATAAAGAATTCTTTCCAAAATGCTCTTTATTTTTTTTAGTTTTCTCTCCAACATAACCAATTTTACTTGGTATTGGATAAAGAATTTTTGAAAACATACTTTCAGCTGGTGTTGTTCTTACACCTAGTTTTTGTGCAAAAGGTGATTTCATTCCATCTTTAGAAACTGCTCGTATGTAATACCAAAAATTTGTTGATGATGCTAAATTTCTATCTGTAAACTTATGAAGCTTTGTAATAGCTATACGGTTTGAAGCTTGAGCGAATCCTTTTGCTTTACTAGAGCGATAAATCTCAAAATAATACTCTTCATCTTCACTATATTCCCACTCCAAAGTAATCTCTTTTGCTCCAATCTCCGTTGCGATAAAATGCTCCACTCTTGAAAGTTTTGATTGTGAATAGTTTTGTACTTCACTAAGAGCATAAATAAGTGCTGGAATATTTTCACTAATATTCTCGCTCATATTCTCTATATAGTCACTAATATTTCTTGTTCCAACTTCCACAACTAAAGATAAAATTCCTTGTGAATAATAAAACTCCCGTCCACTTCCAGAAATAAGATGTGTTGGTGGTTTTCCCATATGAATACCATATTCACGTGTAGATGATTTTCTAATCTCTTCAGCCATATTCCCTGCTAAGAGATTTAAATCAATTGCATCTATAGCATCTTCATGTTTAAAATTGTGTGCAGGGAAAAAAACATTTCCTTGGGAATGGTAATCTAATGCAATTGCTATATTTTTATGTGCTAATACAAAATCTCTTAAAGCTTGTGTTTCTGGCTCACTAAATGGATGTGGACCTGAATAAACATTAGAAGACATAATGTTATTTTTTACATATCCTACTTCAAAATTTCTATTTAAATCTACTCCAAATGTTCCATCTGGATTTCTTCTACGATTTTTTCTCCAAAAAGAGAAATGGTTCCTTGAATACTCAAAACCATCTGGATTAGCGCATGGTACAATGTAAAGAGATGTAGTTTCTAAAATTTGTGTAAGTGTAGGATCATATTCACTATGCTCAATAATATGTTTTGTAAAAGCAAGTGCTAACTCTATACCGATCCACTCTCTTGCGTGAATTGTACCTGTATAAAAAAGAGCTGGTTTGTTTTTATGATTTTTAACATCTTTAGTAATCGATACTGCAATAATGTCTCTCTCTTCCCAAGTTTTTCCGATTACTTCCACTTGAATAAGATCTGGATATTTTTTTTGTGCAAACTGAAAAAAATCTACACATTCTTTATAAGACGTATATTGTTCTCTCACTTATAAACCTTCAATTTTTTCGTAATGGTACTCATTTATCTTTAATCTTCGTTTTCTTATCAATTAAATTTACTATTAAATCTATCTTTTTATCATTAAAGTCTAATCCCATTTTCTCTTGTTGTGGTGTTGCAAAAGCTGGAATTCCATTTACTTCTAAAACAACATACTGCTCTTTTTCCATATCGTAAATAATATCCACTCCTCCAATATCTACTCCTGTTACTTCACATGCTTTTTTAGCAATTGCAATAACTTCATCATTTGCTTCACGTAGAAATACACTTCCACCACTTGTTACATTTGTTCTCCAGTCACTTCCTCCAGCCCTGCGCCCATAACAAGAAACAAATTCTCCATCTACAATATCTACTCTGAAATCTGTATTATCATATTTTAAAAATTTTTCTACATAAAAATAACGTAAATCTATTTGATTTAAAAATGGCAAGAGCATATTAAGATTTTCTTCACTCTCTATTTTTGTTAAACCAACACCACCCCATCCATCTGTTGGTTTATATACCATCTTATCCCATTTCTTTATAATTTTTTTCAATTCATGAGCATCATCTCTATGACATAATTTATAATCTGGTGTTGCAACTCCAGCATTTCTTAATACAAAAGAAGTTTGAAATTTATCTTCTGTTAATGCAAATGCTTCATAACTATTAATTGTTGGGATAATTCTACTTAATGCTTGATATAAATAAACCTGATATTGTGTTTGTTCCCCTGCATTATAAGAGAAAAAGAGATCTAATTTATCAAGTTTTTCCCCTTTATAAACAATATGTCCATTTTTAGAAATAGCTTGACGTAAATTTACATTATTAAACGTTTCTATCTCTCTTTCTTTAAGTTTTTTAATGATTTTTTTTGCTATTTTATCTCCACCACCATTACTATACATCCACATACCAATTTTTCTTTTTTTTGCCATTTTAAAACTCTCCATGTAAAATAAAATATTCAAAAAGTGCTTCACTTAGTGCTATACGACTCTCAAAACTACTTTTTAATGCCCTTTCTTTAATTGTATGATCACCATCTCCAAAAGGTCCAAATCCATCTAATGTAATAACACCTTCAGAACTAATAATATTAGCATCACTTACTCCCCCTCTTTCTTCATAGGAAATATTTTGTTGTGTAATTTGATTAATTTTTTTCAATAACTGTAGTGATTTTTCTGAAGTTTGCATAACATCTCGTTGAATACCACCTGAGAGTTTTGCTTCTGTTTTAGAAACAGAATTTCTTTCAACAATATCCTTAATACTTTCTAAAACTCTTTTCTTCTCTTCTATAGTTTTATAACGTAATTCAAAAATTAATTTTGCATAAGGAGATATAGTATTTGCACCGATACCACCCTCTATTTTTCCAACATTTAAAGTTGTTTCTTTAGAAATATCTGTAAGTTTTACCAAATTTTGAAGCTTATAAGATGCCTCAAGGTTTGCATCAACACCATCTAAATAGTGATTTCCTGCATGAGCTGCTTTTCCAAAAATATCTATAAAAAAAGTTCCAACACCTTTTCTACCTGTTACTAACTCTAACTTTTTACCTGCTGCTTCATATACAAAACAATACTCATACTCTTTTGCAATTTTTCTTGTTAAATATTTAGAATCATCACTTCCTGTTTCTTCATCACTGACTAATAAAACATCTATATTATAAATTTTATGAAATTTCAGAAACACTCTACGTAAAGCCTCTACAAAAACAATATTTCCACCTTTCATATCACATACACCAGCTCCATATACCCACCTTTCATCTTCATGAAAATTTTCAAATTCACCAGGTGGAAAGACAGTATCTAAGTGACCTAAAAGAAGTAATTTTTTCTGATTCTCTTTAAAAGAAGATCTATAATGCCTATGATGTCCAACTACTGAGCGCTCATGAAGTTCCAAGGAATATCCTAAAGATTGTAGCCATTCATCAAAAATAGAACCAACTCTATCTACACCCTCTTTATTTGCAGTAAAAGAATTGATTTTTACAATTTTTTCTAAATCTTGTATATAGTTCATAAATGTTCCAAAAGATTATTTTGCAACTATTATACATCGAAGATATAAAAAGAGAACAAAAAAAGATAAAAAAAAGAGTTTTTAAATATTATATGAGTAGTTTAGAAAGAAAAGGTGGCAAAAAGCCAGAAGAATTATTTTCTTCTGAGCTCTTTAATACGTGCTGCTTTACCAGCAAGGTTACGAAGATAAAAAAGTTTCGCACGACGAACACGACCGCGACGAATAACTTTAATTTCATCGATAGAATCTGAATAGATTGGAAAAATTCTTTCAATTCCAACACCATTCGCACCAATCTTACGTACAGTAATAGTTTTTCCTGTACCTTGACCGCGTTTTGCAATACAAACACCCTCGTAATTTTGAATACGAGTCTTGTCACCCTCTTTAATTGTTACCGCTAGACGTACAGTGTCTCCAGCACGAAAATCTGGAATATTTTTCTCAGCAATTTGTGCTTTTTCAAAATTTTCAATATACTTATTTCTCATAAGATTTCCTTACTTTATGCTTTAAAAGCTGCTCTGGTCTGAAAAATTTAGTTTTACACTCAGACATGGCTAATTTTAGTGAGCGAATTTTACTATGATTACCCTTTAAATATTCTGATGAAACACAGATGTTATCATAACATTGTGGCTTAGAAAAAGATGGTGCTTCTAAAAGTGGTGTTTCAAAACTCTCAACACTTAAAGAATCACTATTTCCTAAAACTCCATCAATATTTCTTGAGATTGCATCACATAAAACAAGAGAAGCTAACTCTCCCCCTGTTAAGATATAATCTCCAATAGAAAAAAGTTCATCTGCATACTTTTCAACAACTCTTTCATCGATGCCCTCATAACGTCCACTCACAAACGCTATATGTTTCTTCTTTGAAAGTCTTTTTGCATCATTTTGCCTAAAAGGCTTTGCAACAGGTGTTAAAAAAACAATATGAACATCTTCATCTTCATTTTTAAGATGATTAAGTGCATCAAAAAGAGGCTGTGGATTCATAACCATTCCAGCACCACCTCCAACTGCAGTATCATCAACTTTAAAATGTTTGTTTGTACTAAAATCTCTTGGATTTAAGTACTCTATTTCAAGAATATTTTTTTGACGTGCTCTTTTTAAAATTGAGTCACTAAAATACCCTTCAATTAAATTTGAAAAAAGTGTTACAAAAGTGTACTTCATGAGGCATCTAAAATGTCTAAAGCACCCTCTGTCATAATCACTTTTTTCTCAATATCTGTTTGAACCACAAATGGTGGTTGAAATGGAAGTAAAAACCTTTTAGCTTTTCCATCTTCTACTAATTTAAAATCTGTAACTATACTAAGATAGTTTGTATTAGCTAAACGCTCAACCTCATAAACAATACCTAAAAGTTGATCATCTTCATAAACTTCACAATCTTCAAGATCAAACCAAAAAAACTCACCATCTTCAAGATGACAATTTTTTCTTGTTTCCTCTCTTGTTGTAAGAACCTTTGCATTTGTAAACTTTTTTGCATCTTCTGGAGTTGTGATACCTTCTATTTTAACTGTACCTTTTGTTAAGTTTACATCTTTAAGAGTAACTTTCACATCCTTGTTTGTTAAAAAAGTAGCACCATTATAAAACTGCTCTGGAAAATCACTTTGAATATGAAATTTCATATCTCCACGAATCCCAACAGTTTTACCAAAAGTTGCAATATGTAATAAAGGTTCTTTTTTAGACTGCTTCAACATTTATACGATAACCAACACCATCTTTTGCTTTACAACCAGATATTACAGTTTTGATTGCACCAATCATTTTTCCCTCTTTACCAATCAATTTTCCAACATCTTCTTGATTAGCAAATAGAGTAAGCTCAGTTATTTCATCACCCTCTTGCACTTCAATACTTATATCTTCAGGATATGAAGCTATAAGCTTTGCAAATTGGATAACAAAATCTTCTACCATGTTCTTAACGACCTGTTATCTTTTTAACACGGTCACTCATTTGAGCACCAACGCTTAACCAATAATCAAGTCTTTCGTTATCTACTACTAAAGTTTTCTCTTCATTCATAGGATTGTAGTGACCAATTAGTTCAATCCAACCACCATCTCTACGTTTACGACTATCTGTTACCGCGATACGGTAAAAAGGTCTCTTCTTTCTTCCCATTCTTGTGAGGCGAATTACTGTTGCCATAGTTTTGTCCTTCTCTACGTAAGTTTTATTTCAACTTACTGAATATGTTTAGTTTTGCATTATAGAATGCAAAGCTAAAAGCTTCAAAAGAAACTCTTAACTTTACACTCAAGATAGTTAAAAACTATCTTGGTGGAAACATTCCTCCAGCTCCAGGAGCACCCATTTGTCCCATCATCGCTTGAAGATCTTTCATCCCTTTTTTACTTGAGAATTTTTTAGCCATTTTAGAAGCATTTTTAAACTGCTTAATCATACGGTTTACTTCTACTACTGTTAAACCACACCCTTTTGCAATTCTTTGTTTACGTGAATTGTTTAAAAGGTCTGGATTTTCACGCTCTTTTGGTGTCATTGACGCAACCATTGCTTTAATACTCTTTAACTCTTTAGAGTTTTCAAAGTCAAAATCTTTAATCGCTTTAGACATATTTCCCATACCAGGAATCATACCCATAATAGAACTCATCGAACCTATTTTTTTCATAGATTCAAGTTGTTCTAAAAAGTCATTAAAGTTAAATTGACCTTTGCGAATCTTTTTTGTTAATTTTTTAGCTTGTTTCTCATCGATAACATCTGCTGTTTTTTCTGCGAGTCCCTCGATATCTCCAAATCCCATTAAACGATTTACTACACGCTCAGGAATGAAAACTTCAAGATTTTCCATTTTTTCCCCAACACCAATAAAGCGTAAAGGAACTTTTACTTGGCTTGAAAGTCCTAAAGCAACTCCACCTTTAGAGTCACCATCATATTTACTTAAAATAACACCATCAATACCAATTTTTTCTTTAAAAGTTGTTGCTGTTCTTACTGCATCTTGCCCAGTTAAAGAATCTGCTACATAAAAAATCTCATCAGGCTTAGCAACCTCTTTTACTTGTGCTAATTGCTCCATTAGCTCATCATCAATAGCTAAACGTCCAGCAGTATCGACTAAAACCACATCATAAAGTTTAGAGTTTGCATACTCCATAGCCTCTTGTACAACTTTTACAGGATCAGTTGTTGAAACATCTTCAAAAAGTTCTACATCAATTTGAGCAGATATTTGGCGTAACTGTTCAACCGCAGCTAAACGTTGTAAATCTGCTGCAACCATTAACACTTTTTTCTTTTTTCCCTTAAGATAAAGTGCTAATTTTCCTGTAGTTGTTGTTTTACCAGAACCTTGAAGACCTGTCATTAAAATAACAGTTGGAGGGTTTGAAGCAAAAACAAAACCTTTGTTCCCTCCAACTTCTAAAAGCTCATTTAAAGCTTTTTTAAGTGCATCTAAAAATTGATCTTTCCCTATCCCTTGAGCTTTTGTTTCAATCTCAACTTTAGAAAGAAGCTCTTTTACAACTTTATGATGAACATCTGCTTTTAAAAGATTTTTTTTGAGTTCAGAAAGTGCTTTTGTTAATGCCTTCTCATCATCGTGAAAACGAATCTTTTTTATTGCGTTTGTAAATGAATTTGTTAAAGTATCAAACATAAAAACACTCTCCTTTTAAAATCTTTTGCAAAAAAGTAGAAGATTATACCTAAATTTTACTGTGATTTTGCTTTATTGGAAGTTCACAAAAATTTTAGGTTCTGGTGCTACAAACTCCATTCCCAAAAGCTTTACTTTGTATGCATGTAACATTACACGTTTTGCGCGGCGTCCACCATACGCTTCATCTCCAATAATTGGATGTTCAATATAACGCAGGTGTGTACGAATTTGGTGTGTACGCCCTTGATGAATTATACACTTTACTTTTGTTTTTTTTGCACTTACAATATCTGGAAAAAACTCCGTTCTTGCAGGTTTACCTTTAGCAGAAACATTTGAGTGAGCTTTATTGTTTTTACGTGTTGTAACAATTGGCTTATCAACCTCAATAGGCTCACTCATAACACCTTCAACCCATGCAATATACTCTTTGTAAACATTATCTTTTTTAAACTCTTTAATCGCTTTTTGTCTAAAATCTTCATCTTTTACAAGCATTAAAACTCCACTTGTTTCACGATCGAGTCTATGAAGAAGTTGTGCACCTTTGAATTGTCTTTCAATCTCATCTGAATTAATAAATGCTGGTTTATCTACAACTATAAGATTATCATCTTCATAAATTGGTTTAATTTTTTCAATTTTTTCAACTCTAAAGATTGTTCTACTATCTAACTCTCCACGAGCTATCATCACTTTTTTATTGCCAACATACACAAGTCCTCTATCTATAAGTGACTTTGCTTGTGAATTTGAAATTCCCTCTTGAAGGGCTAAAAGTTTATATGCTTTTTCATTTGCCATATTTTATATTTCCTTAATTGTTTTTATAATCTCTTCTAAATCTATTTTTTCTTCCATTAAAGAGTTTGGAAGTTGTTTTGCATTCTGTAATGCCTTTGCAATCTCATTGGATTCAACATATTGCACATGATGCACATACTTAAAAAGCTCTTTTTGATGAAAAAAGTGCTTTCCTGTAATAATTTTACACCCAAAAAATGCAGGTTCAAGTGGATTGTGCCCACCAACATCATCTCTAAAAGCCCCACCTAAAATTGCAATATCTGCTATTGCATAAATATTATTTAACTCACCCATAGCATCAACTAAAACCATATCTGTTGCAAAATTTTGCTCATTAAAACGGCTTAATGTTAAATCATACTTCGTTGCATAATGAAGCATCAATGTAAAAACACTTTCAAATCTCTCAGGATGACGAGGAACAATAAAAAGTTTTGCATCTTTTTGTGTTTGTTTATACTTTACAAAAGCTTCTAAAATAGCTTTCTCTTCCCCCTCATGCGTACTTCCTGCAACTATCACTTCACCTTCAGGTTTTGTGTAAGAGTTTGTCTTTTGAATATCAAGTGCCAATTTAATATTACCTACCACTTCAATATTTCTTGCACCAAGTGCTAAAAAACGGTTTTTATCCACTTGGCTTTGTGCAAAAACTAAATCTACATTCTCTAAAATACGTCTATAAAACCAAGCCATTTTTAAATATTTATTGACACTCTTATCGGAAATACGTGCATTTAAAAAAAGAACTTTCGCCCCTTTAAGTTTTGCCATTAAAACAAGCATATACCAAAATTCAGCTTCTAAAATAACTACAACTCTTTGCTTTGTTACCCAAAATGGTAAAAACAATTCATAAGGCAAATAACGCACTTGTGCAGTATATTTTTTTGCTTGCGCAAATCCTGTATGAGTTATAGTTGTAATATTTATTTTCTCTTTTTGAAGTCTATCTAAAATTGGTTTTAATGCTCTTGCTTCACCAAGTGAGCATACATGAAACCATACTCCATTTTCTTGAGTAAATTTAGGGTTACGAAAAAGAAAAAAACGTGATGGGATTGACTCTTTATATTTTGAAGAAAAAGAGAGATAGATCAAAAAAGGGAGTGCTACAAAAAAAAGCACTCCACTTAAAAGGTAGTAAAAGATACTAAAAGGTTTCAAACCTATGCTTCGTTTGAAGGTTCCACGTAAAGAATACGACCACAATGAGGACAAGTTGTAATCTCCTCTGCTCTAATAACATCTGAATACACTTTATCACCTATAACTAAATGACAACCCATACAAGCTTGATCTTCAACTGTTACAATTGTTGTGTTTTTAGCCCAACGACGAATTTTTTGATAAAACGCTAAAGCTTTTTGATTAATCTCTGCAAGAAGTGCCTCTTTTTTCATAAACACTTGTTGTCTTTGTTCATTAATAGCAGCTAATTTTTCATCTACCTCAGCTTTTACAGATTCTAAATTTGCTTCTAACTCTTCAAGAGATTTTTTTGCAGCTTCAATTTGCTCTTTTTTTGATTCAATAATTTTTTCAAGTCTTTGAATCTCTTCATTTGCAAATGTTACTTGCTCTTTTGCAATCTCCTCTTCAAGTTGAAGAGATTTCATCTCACGCTCAGTTTTAACCTCTTTACTCTTTTGAGCATTCTCTTCTAGTTTTTGTGAAAGTTCTTGAAGATGAAGTTCATTTTTACTTTTTTTAAGCTCTTCCTCTTTAATCTCTTCTAAAAGATTTTCAATATCACTACGGATACTCTTTGTCTTTGCTAAAGCTGCTTCATATTTATAGTTTACTTCTTCGATTTGTGGTTCAAATGCGTCTATCTCTTTATCGATTTTAGATAGCTCAATTAGTTGTTGTAGGTGCTTGTTCATTGGACTCCTTTATGGTTTTACTTAGGTTATAAGTATGTAAATGGGTTTTTAGATTGTGACATTATAACCTCTAAACCTAAATTTTTCAAATACTTCTCTAAAATTTGCGCAAAAAACTTCTCACTTTCATAGTGTCCTATATCTATCATCGAAATATTTTGTGCTTTTGCTGCCATTGCATCATGGTACTTAATATCACCAGTTAAAAAACAATCTGCTTCTATTTGAGGGAGTAATGATGCCCCAGAACCTGTTGTAAGGGCCACTGTTTTAATTTTTTGATGTGATTGAACTACTTTTAAATGCTCTAAACCAAAAGCATCTGCAACTTTTTTTGCAAAACTCTCAAACTTCTCATCTACTTTTGCATATAAAACAAAATCTTCCTCTTTTTCTATTTTATACCCTAAAATCTCTTCCATTACAAATTTATTAAGGTGTGTTTTGTCAAAATTTGTATGCATTGCAATATTGAAAATCTTTTTTTGAATCATCTTAACTACTAAGTTTTGAGGATATACATGAAAATCTATCTGCTTTATTCCACTAAAAATAAGTGGATGGTGTGTAATAAGAAGTGTATTTTCCTCTAATGAATCTATAAGAGCTTCATCTACATCTATACTTAAAACAACTTTATCTATTTTTGTTTCAAAATCCCCAACAATTACTCCAGAATTGTCCCATTTTTCTTGTAGCTCAAAAGGTGAAATTCCATCTAAAATTTTATAAATATTACCTAGTTTCATAATTTTTCTAACTCCTCTTTAGCCTCTTTAAAGTCACTATCTAATTCAAGCGCTTTTTGGTACTGCTCTTTTGCTTTTTGAGGCTCATTCATATCTACAAGCAAATTCCCATAATTAAAATGTGTCATTGCATTTTTTGGATTTATTTTTAACGATTTCTCCAAATACTCTTGGGCATTCTCAAACTCTTTTAACTCTCTATATACTGAAGCAACACTATTATAATAACGCTCATTTAAAGGTTCTATCTCAATAGCTTCTTTAAAGTGTTCTAATGCTTTTTGTGTATCTTTTTGATGTTGCCAAACAATATAACCCATCTTTGCTACAAAATCTGCATTTTTTTCAATACTAAAAGCTTCCGCTAAAAGGTTATATGCTTTTTCATATTTTTCCTCTTGGTAAGCTTCATCTGCTTCCTCTTCTAAAATATAAGGATCTTTTGCATTAACTACTGTAGTATTATTTTGTTTAGGTTTTGGATCTTGCAATGTTTGTATATGCTTATACACTTCATAAGCAAAATATCCCGAAGCTGCTAAAAGTATGAGTTGTAATTCATTCATATTCTATCCCTTGTCACTAGAAAAAATGGATTTTGTAAATTTTGTTTATTATACACAAGAGGCTTTTTTGTTTCAAGATTATAGCTCATTGCTCCTGCTTCACGAACAATTGCATCTGCAGCTGCACTGTCCCACTCCATTGTTGGAGATAAACGTGGATAGATATCTGCTTCATTTGCAGCTACCATACAAAGTTTTAAGCTACTCCCTTTTTGAAGAATAACTTTATTTTTCGTTGTTACTAAAGTATCAAAAAAATCTTTATTTTTTTGCGATAAATGGGAACTACTAGCTACTATAATATAATTATTATCTTCTCTTTTTAATGGTAGTTTTTTTCCATTTTTAAAAGCACCTTGAGCTTTTTTTGCATAATAAAGCTCTTTAGTTACTGGAGCATACACAACACCTAAAACAGGAGTATCTTTATAAATCAATGCAATATTAACACTAAATTCCCCATTTTTTTTCACAAACTCTTTTGTACCATCAAGTGGATCTATGCACCAAAAATACTCCCACTCTTTTCTTGTACTATATGCGACTTCTTTATTCTCTTCTGAAATAATGGGAATATTTGAGTAATGTTTTTCTAAAGCATCACAAATAATTTTATTTGCTTCTAAATCTGCTTGCGTAAGTGGAGAGTTATCTGTTTTATACTCTACGTCAAACTCTTCTAAATAGATTTTCATTATAGCTTCACCCACTTCTAAAGCTATATTTTTAATAATTTCTATATCTATAGTATCTAATAGTTGTTGCATATTTTAGTAATCTTTCATCGCTCTTGCAATATCACGCTTCATATCTTTTTCTTTTAAATCATGACGTTTATCGTGTAGTTTTTTCCCTTTTGCAAGTGCAATTTGAATTTTTACAATATTGCGTGAATTAAAATAAAGCTGCAAAGGCACAATTGTATAACCATCTCTCTCTACAGCTTTTTGAAGTTTTGCTAACTCTTTTTTATGAAGTAAAAGTTTACGTGTGCCTCTCTCTTCATGTCCATAAAAATAGTGTGTTGTATCTAATCTTCCAATATGTGCATTAAACAAAAAAAGCTCATTTTTTACAAAACGGATAAAACTATCTTTTAAATTCACTCTTCCTGCACGTATCCCTTTTACTTCACTTCCTTGAAGCACAATACCAGCTTCAAACTTCTCCTCTATAAAATAATCATGAAATGCTTTTTTATTTCTTGCTATTGTTTCACCCACTATTTTATCCTTTTAAAAAAACTGCTACCACTACCACTAAAGAAATAATCCTCTTTAACGTAAGTTTGTAATTTATCATAAGCAAAAAGTGCTGGAGCAAATAAATCATTTGCCTCTTTTGGAGAAAACTCCTCTAAAATTTGCGTTGATGGTGTTTGAAATAGTTTCTCTTTTATTGCACTGTCAATAGGTGCAAAAAAATGTTCTCTATATGTTTTATAAACCAGTGGTGTGCTTATCTCTATTTTTGGTGTATAAATATCAAATTTTAAAGCCTCCTCTTCAAAAGGCTCAACAATCTCTCCAACTCCACTTACATTAGCACTATTATACCCATAAACAAAGAAAGGAACATCTGCACCAACTTTAGCTCCAATTTTTGCTAATTCATCTATTGAAAGACCAAGATTTAGCTCTTTGTTACACATTTTTAAATAAGTTGCTGCATCACTACTACCACCACCAAGACCAGCAAAAGAGGGAATGTTTTTTGTAACTTTTACGCCATACTCTTGCATAAAATTCTCAAGTTTTGTTGATTTTGTTGTTTCAAGTAGAACTTTATATGCCTTATAAATTGTATTTTGTTGTGTTTGACAATTAAACTCTCCATCTATTACAAACTTTTTTGTATCTTTTTTAAAAAACTCCACCTCATCATAAAGATCTTGCACAACCATAAAACGAGATGCAAGTTCATGATAAACTCCACGTGTACCTGTTATTTTTAAAAAAATATTTACTTTTGCAAATGCTTTCATTTTACTTCTTTAAAATTTTGCTCAGCATATCTATATTTTCATTTGCTGCTGCTTTTGATGCTTCAATATTTGCTTTTTTTACATCATCTAAAAGTTCACTACGCAAAATTGCAATATCGTTTGGTGCATCTATGCCAAGTTTTACAACACCTTTCTCTATTGAGATAACTTTTACAACTATATTATCTCCAATAACTATCGATTCATCTAATTTTCTTGCTAAAACTAACATCGCTCTATCCTACCTAATTCATATTTCACTTGCTGATTTTTTATTGTTATAATCGAGATATTTTCCCTATTTTCTACCCAATATGTACCATCTTTTTGAATTTCAAAATCTTTAAAATCTAAAACTCTTCCATAATATAAATTCTCTTCTTCCCCTAGATATCTATTTTTTTCTAAATCTAAAACTTGTGTAATATCTAAAGCTTGTTCATTATTATACTCAAAAATCCCCTCACGCAACCTCTCTAGTGCACTTAAACTTCCATCTTCTACACCTAAACGATTTGCAATAATTCTTCCTAATGAGCGAATATATGTCCCTTCACTTACTGTTGCTTCAAATGTTATAAAAGGGTGATTATAATGGAGTAGTTTTGTATTGTAAATTGTTGAATGAATTGTATTTAACTCCACCTCTTTACCTTGACGTGCTAAATCATAAGCTCTTTGGCCATTAATTCTTTTTGCGCTAAATATTGGTGGCTTGTAGCTTAACTCCCCCTCTAAAGATTTTACAACCTCTTGCACTTTTTGCAAATCTAAAGGCTTTAACTCTTCTACCTTTTGGACCATCTCAATATCTAAAGAATCACTCTGTGCTCCAAGCCAAAGTGTCGCTCTATATGTTTTTGGAGTTTTTTTTAAAAAACGAAACAGTTTTGTATAACTTCCAAATCCAACAACTAAAACACCTTTGGCAAAAGGATCAAGTGTCCCTGTAAAACCAGCTTTTTTTACACCATACTTCCTCTTGAGTTTACCTAAAAAAAAGTTTGAGCCAACTCCAGAGGGTTTATATGCAACAAAAAGTCTATTCATTTATAACTTCTCCACAAATGAAGCTAAAATTTCACGTTTATTTCCTGCAAAGTTAATGCTAAGTTTTATCTCTCTACCAGCTTTACTCACACCAATCACTCTTCCAGCTCCAAAAATTTTATGACGTACTAAATCACCCTTTTTAAATGCAGCTTTTTGCTCTACTTTCAATGAACCCTCTATAAGTCCCGCTTCATTAAAAAATCTACTTCTCTCTAAATCTGTTCTGCGACCTTTATAAAATCGGCTATTAGCACTACAAAGTGTTAAGCCATCTTTTGCACGAGTAAATGCAACGTACCCTAAACGTCGCTCCTCTTCAAGGTCACTTCCATCCCCTACTAAAGGTAAAAAGCCCTCCTCTAAACCAACAATAAACACATGTTCAAATTCAAGCCCTTTAGAGGCGTGAATGCTCATCATATAAATAGACTCACCTTCAACTTCATCTTGATCACTTTGAAGTGTAAGTTCATTTAAAAATTCATCTAAAGTTGCAGATGGATTTGTTTTAATATAATCTCTAAATAAAGCATAAAATTCATCTATATTTAAAAGTCTCTCTTGTGCTTCTGGAGTATTTTCATAAATTTTCTTAATTCCAAAGGTATCCTCTAAAAGCTCTACAAAATCATAAATTGCTTCTTTAGCTTGTTTTGCAACATACTCTAAATTTGCTATAAACTCTTTAAGTGTATTTGCATTTTTCTTTCTTACAAGCGTTGTTAACTCTTCAATAGAGTGTTTTTGAATATACTCATATAACGACAATCCCTCAACTAAAGCTGCTTGTTCTAACTTCTCTACAGAAGCTTTCCCAAGTCCACGTTTTGGTTTATTAACAATTCTTTTAAAAGAGAAATCATCATGATGGTTAGTAATTACACGAATATAAGAGATTAAATCTTTAATTTCAGCTCTTTCATAAAAGCGAAGACCTCCAACAAGTTTATATCCAATACCAGCACGATTTAAACCCTCCTCTAAAGAGCGTGAAAGTACATTGACCCTATAAAGTACTGCTATCTCTTGAGGTTTTACTCCTCTATCTATTAATTTTTGAATTTTTACTGCAATAGTTCTTGATTCTTCATTTTCATCATAAGAGTTTAAAATAACCACCTCTTCACCATCTCCACGTGTAGAGATAAGTTTTTTACCAAGACGCGATCTATTATGCTCAATAAGTTTATTTGCTACCTCTAAGATAGGTTTTTTTGAACGGTAGTTGTGTTCTAGTTTAATAATTTTTGCATCTTTAAAATCTTGATCAAACTCTATAATATTACGAATATGTGCTCCACGCCAACCATAAATACTTTGGTCATCATCACCAACAACACAAATATTATTATGAGTTGTACAAAGTTTTTTAAGAAGCTGCAATTGTAATTCATTTGTATCTTGATACTCATCAATCATAATATATTGATATTTTTGAGAAATTTTTTGTGCAAGTTCTGGATATGTATCTAAAATTTTATATGTTAAAACCAATAAATCATCAAAATCTACAAGATTATTCTCAAGAAGATATTTTTCATACTCTTCATAAATCTCTGCTATTTTTTGATGTTCAAACTGTTGTGCTTGTTTATAAGCATCATCTGGAGTTAAAAGTGAATTTTTATAACGTGAAATTTCACTTGCAATCAAACCCACTGAAAGTTTTGATTCCATCTTTTTTAAAATTCTCTTTTTATCATCAGTATCAATTACAACAAAATTATTTTCTCTATTGAGTAGATGGATATTAAATTTTAAAAATAAAAGACCAAACTTATGAAATGTGCATAAAAGTGGTGGGTGAGAAGGGGTATCAATCATTGCTAATGAGCGTTCTCTCATCTCCTTTGCAGCTTTATTTGTAAAAGTAAGTGTCAAAGTAGCAGAACTAGGAATACCAACCTCTTGTATTAAATATGCTAAACGTGAAACAATAGTTGTTGTCTTTCCACTCCCAGCACCAGCTAAAATTAAAACAGGACCATCTATCTGTTTAACAGCCTCTGCTTGTGAATCATTAAGTTTTTCAAAAATAGTTCCCATCTTTTAACACTTTTTATTTTATTATAGCTAAAAAAAGATAAATTATCCCTACTATATTGCATTAATTATAATTATAGGTTATAATAAGAATATATTTTATTAGGAATTGTTATGTTAAAAGATTTTGCTAAACTAGAAACATTTCTGACTGTGGTAAAAGAAAAAAGTTTTTCCAAAGCTTCTGCCAAGCTTGGGATCTCTCAACCTGCTGTAACACAACAGATTAAATTTATAGAAGATTATTTAGATACTAAAATTGTTGAAAGAAAGAAAAATGGTATTTTACTCACTAAAGAGGGTGAAGATCTTCTACGTATTGCACAAAAGCTTGAACGTGCAGTACTTAATGCAGAAAAAGAACTTCTTAAAATTATTAATAAAGAATTTACGTTTATTATGGGTGCTTCTTTTGCAATTGGAAACTATATACTACCAAACTATCTTGCACAAATAAAACAACGCATTGATAACGATGTTTTTATAAATGTAGGTTTATCCGGTGAAGTAATAGAGCAATTAGAAGATAAAAAAATAGATGTAGCACTAATTGAATCTCCAATTTTCAAAGATGACTTTATCTATCGTGAATGGTTAGAGGATGAACTTGTTGTATTTTCAAACCAACCATTAAAGAGATACGTTACTGCTGAAGATCTTATGGGATTTGACTGGATTTGTAGAGATGAAAATTCACATACAAGACGTATAACTGCAGAAGTTTTTGAAGAGATTAATGTTCGTTGTAGTAGCTTTAATGTTTTAGGAGTTTTAAGCTCTCCAACTGCTATTAAAGAGAGTATTTTACATTCAGATAAAAATGCTGCAAAACCTCTTGTTTCAATTATGTCACGCCATGTTATAGAAAATGAACTTAATAATGGTACTTTATACGAAGCAAGAATTAAGGGGCATAAAATTATGCGTAAACTTTATATAGTCTATTCAAAAGAGCGTAAACATGATGCTTTTGTTGAAAATGTAGTTAATTATCTTTTATCAATTCATAAAATTTAAACAAGGAACTAATTATCCTTGTTTAAAAATGCTGCATTTTCAGGATTAGACAAAAAAGAAGAGATAGAATGTTCTACACCTTTTTCATCGATACTTTGTTCTTGAAAAAGTGGTTCTTTTGGAAATGGCGATGCTAAATTAATTAAAACTGGTGTTTCTTCTACAATAATCTGTAAAATACTTAAAAGTGGTACACTTACAACACTTCCTATATTATCTGGACCAAAACCTGCTTCAAAAATTACATAATCATTCTCTATTTTAGCTGTTTCAAAAGTATAACCAGCTAAAAAAAAGAGAGTCATTGCTCTAAATTCATTTTTTATATCTTGTGGTAATTCAGGTTCAAATGAAACATGTTCCAAATCACATAAGATTCCAAAATGTTGATTTTTAGAAAAAAAATGAAGCATCAAATCTTGAATATTTCTTTGCATTAATAATGCAAAATCTCTATCTTTTATAATATTCTCTAACAAAATATTTCCCTTATATCTTTTTGTTGTATTATATCAAAACCTATCATAGCATTTAATAAGGCAACTTTTTCATATTGAAAAATATCAGAAAAATATATATCTTTTATTTGAATTTTGTCTCTATCCAATAATCTTTCTCGTGTTGTTCCAAATAGTAGTGGTTTTTTAGGCGTATACCAAATACCCTCTTTTAAAAAAGCGATATTTGCTATTGTTGTATCAGTTATTTTCCCATCTATAATAAATACAACATCATCACAATTATCTCTATTTTTAAAATAAACATCTAAAATATCTCTATTTAAAAATTTTTTAGAATAATCAAACCTCTCTACCTCTAAAAGTTTTAAAGATTGAATTTTTCTTTTTTTATATAAAAAGTAAGCAACACTCTCAATGTCACCATTTTCTTGATATATAAGTTTAGCTCTATATAAACCTCTGTGAGGTCTACCTCCTAAAAAAGTAATAAGTTTTTTAGGATTCCTTACTACTCGTTCATATCTCTTTTGATGATAAACAATATTATAAACTTTACCATCTTGTATCTTAATCGTTTCAAAATATTTATTCATTATCAAATAATTCAGTAGAAAGGTATCGCTCTGCAGTATCACATAAAATTGTAACTATTGTCTTACCTTTAAATTCATCTTTTTGAGCTAGTTGCATTGCTACATAAACATTAGCACCAGAAGATATTCCAACAAGTAATCCCTCTTTCTTAGCTATCATTTTTGCTGTTTTCATTGCATCTTCAGCTTTTACAGTAATAACTTCTTGATATAAAGTAGTATCTAAATTTTTGGGGATAAAACCAGCGCCAATACCTTGAATTTTATGAGGAGCAGCTTTACCTCCAGAAAGTACAGCAGATTCAAAAGGTTCTACAGCAAAAATAGAAATATTCCTATTGTGTTCTTTTAAAAATTTAGCAGTACCACTTAATGTACCACCTGTACCTACAGCAGCTACAAAAACATCTATATTTCCATCTGTATCACTCCATATCTCCTTTGCAGTAGTTAAACTATGTGCTTCAGGATTTAAAGGATTTTCAAACTGTTGTAAAATTTTAGCATTATCAAGTTCTTTTTCTAATTCTTTTGCCTTATTAATTGCTCCATTCATACCTAAATGAGCAGGGGTTAATACAAGTTGTGCCCCATAAGCCTTTAAAAGCTTTCTACGCTCTATACTCATAGATTCTGGCATTATTAATATCAACTTCATTCCAAGTGATGCAGCTACGCTTGCTAATGCTATTCCAGTATTTCCACTTGTTGGTTCAATAATAGTAGTTTGTTTTGTAATTATCCCTTTTTCTAAAGAAGAAAGTAGCATATGTGCACCCACTCTATCTTTTACTGAACCTCCAGGGTTCATAAATTCACATTTAGCTAAAATTGTTGTGGAAGTTTTTTTAGATGGTTCATTCAGTTTTATAAGTGGAGTATTTCCAATTAAATCAATTATATTTTCTGCTATATTCATAATAGTATATTGTCCTTCAATTTTTTAGAGTTAAAGTATAACATAAAACAGTACAAACAAAAAAACATAAATAGCAGTAAGGAATTAGAATAAAACAAACAAGATTGAAAAAAAAGAGATAAGTTAAAAAAGTTTGATTTAAGAAGAAGAGAATAACCGGAGCTAGGCGGCGACCTACGTTTCCACACCTGAAAGGTGCAGTATTATCAGCGA
>Ga0256837_1000996_pt1 | contig 20733 bp, 21 predicted proteins | sample 4562384metaG_FD_185976 | JGI IMG/M metagenome (GOLD analysis project Ga0256837, IMG submission 185976) | Hydrothermal vent microbial communities from Guaymas Basin, Mexico - 4561-384 | ecosystem: Environmental > Aquatic > Marine > Hydrothermal vents | place: Mexico: Guaymas Basin | collected...
CTATTATAAGTGGGGATTACTACACTAATATTCATTAAGTTTTTGTTTTAATTGTTCTACCGTTTGGACTGAATCATTACTATTATGATCCGTAAATCCCCAATTTACCAAAATACAATCAATTTGCGCATTGTTAGCTGCATATAAATCTTTATGACTATCACCTACTAGTATGCATTCATTGTGGTTTAGATTAAATTTATTTATTATTTTTAAAATCATTTCTGGATTAGGTTTTGATTCTGTAACCATATCGTGACCTACAACATAATCAAAGAAATGATCAACTTTTAGGTGTTTTAAAATTTTATTTGCAAAGATACTACTAGCATTTGTAGCTATGCTTAATTGGAATTTCTTTGATAAATCTTCTAATAATTCATAAATACCATCATATAACTCTACTCCAACTATACAATTTTCATGATAATATTTCCCAAATAAATCTGTTTGTTCTTGTGTAAATTCTTGAGTACCATAAAAATACAAAGAAGAATTTATATGTGGATCATTTATTTTTTCTAACATAATTTTAGGTTCTAGTGGTTCTAGACCTATATTTTGTCTTACAAAGTTTATAGTTTTTGCTATCATGATACCACTATTTACAAGTGTACCATCCATATCAAATATAATGTGTGTTTTACTGTGCATTTTGTCTAAATGGTCTTTTCATTTCATCCCAAACGTCACTAAACCATTCTTTTGTACTATCCCAAGTATCAAGTGTTTTATCTTCAGCTTTATAATGAACCTCTCTAACATAATGTTTTGTATTTTCTAGAGCTACCTGCGTATCTTTTTTAACCTCTTTTGTTGAGCAACCAGTTAATAATATAAGTGTAAAAATACTTACTAATGCTAATTTTTTCATTATGCCTCCATTTTTAATTTTTTTAATATATTTTCACCTTTTTTTATGTGAATATTTATCATTTCTAATTCCTCTTTTAATATCTTTTTTTCTTTTTTTGTAATATTAGGAATTAAAAGCTTTTCAATATCTTTTCTTTTAAGTCTTAGTTTTTTTAAAAGTGATTTTATACGTTTTTTTTCATTATTTTTTTTAGATATATCAGTATCTAAAATAGATGTAACTCTTTTTATAAATTTTGTTATATTCATTATACATTTCCTTTTTTACTAAGAATTTCATCAATATCTTCTGAATTTATAAGCATATCATTTGTATTGTTAAAAATAACTTCGGCCATGCTTACCATATGATTTCCTATGTTATTAGCATATACACTATCATTCATAAGTGATGTTGCCATCTCGTTTGTAATATATTTATTTCTAATTAAATTATCTAAAACACCATTTGCAATTATATCAAATTTTTGAATTTGTAGTTTTGTTTTAGATAAAAGTAATATACTTTCTTCATCCTGTGGTGTTGTTGATATAATATATATATTACGAAGTACTTTAGCTAATTCTTTTCTTATATGATTATATTCATTTTTTATATATTCATTTGAACTTTTAGAATATTTATAAAGATTTTTTTGTAAATGTTTAGTATCTTTTATTGCTTCTACAATATCTCTTGAAGCTAATTTTATTTTATATAACTCCTCAATATATTGTTTTGGCATACTTGATTGTGCTTGGGTAGAAAAATCAATAATTTCTCCATAGATACCTTTAATTTTGTTATTATAAAAAGTATCAATATCATATATTTTATCAGTAAATGTATGATTTATAATATCATGAATTGGTGCTGATGAAATTACATCTTTTTTTCTTAAATTTATTCCGTGAACAATTATTTCAAATGCATTATTAAATAAATGTTGACACTCTTTTTTAATAGCAGCAATGGCTGTTGATGGGAATTCTAAAACTGAATCATTTAAATATTTTGAAGTTTCAATTTTTGCATAAGTAGATTTTTTATCTTTTAGTGTTTTTTCTAAAAATATTACAAGTTTGTTAATAAAAGGTACCATTACAATTACGCCAATAAGATTAAATATAGTATGAAAGAGTGCAAGTTTTAAAGAATAATCTGTAGGAGCGATACCTACAATATTACTAATATATTCTACACTAAACATTATTTGTTTTATTAGAATAATTGCAATTAGTCCAGTTGTTAGATTAAATATAAGATGAGCAGCAGCTAATCGTTTTCCAGATATATTAGAACTCATTGAACCAATAATGGCAGTTATTGTTGTACCAATATTTGCACCAATTGCCAATGCTAAAGCATTTTCATATGAGATTTGCCCAACAGAAAGTGCTGTGATTATTAGCACTAAGGTTGCATGTGATGATTGCATAACAACTGTTGCAAATATACCAATACCTGTAAAAATAAATAGACCTTTTAACCCTGTTACTGAAAAAGAAGCCAAATCTATTGTACTTTTGAAAGCTTCAAATCCATCTTTCATATAATGAATACCTAAAAATAAAAATCCAAGACCAGCTAGTATATATCCAATACCTTTAAGAGATTTACTTTTTTGAAATATAAGTATTACTCCAAATACAAGCATAGGCATAGCATAAGCTGAAATTTTTACCTTTAGTCCAAAACCAGCAATTAACCAAGCTCCAGTAGTCGTACCAATATTTGCACCAAAAATTATACCAATACCTTGTGCAAGACCAATAAGACCTGCACTTAAAAATGATATAGTTAAAACTGATACTAATGAACTTGATTGCATAATCGAGGTAGTTATGATACCAAAAGAGATACTTTTATATAACTTGTTAGTAGATTTTTGTAATATTTTTTCTAAAGATCCACCTGTAAATGCTTTAAATCCTTCTTCTAGCGATAGCATACCAAATAAAAAAATAGCAACTCCTGCAGATATTTCTTTGAAATCTGGACTTATCCAAAAACCATAAGATAATATAACTAACATAGTTGGTAATAAGATATTTTTTAACAAATGATACCCTTTTATTATTTGAATACTTTTAATATTAAAGTATAACTAATATTATATTTATTATCTATGATTTTTTAATTTGTCAAACAGCTATTTGTTGTTTGTTTTGATATCACTCTTTTATTTATATACCTTAATAAAAATTCAACACTAAATGCTATCGCAAAAGTTGATATTAAATAATAGGCAATTTCAGGCATTTTTTCATATGTAGAATATAAGGTAATACCAGCAATTGAAAACATAGAAAATATAGCAAGCATAACAAGGTATTTTTTAGCACCTGTATTTTTTATTAAATTAAGATGAGCAATATGTGTAGTTCCTTGAACTATAAGCATAATGATTGCAGCTACAGTGGTAATTTGTGATAAATTAAAAAATACAATCATAGGTATAATTAATAAAGTACTTACGATGAGTCCTTCATTTGAATTATAAATATGATATTCATATACCTTAGGTAAACTTCCTTCTTTTGCCATAGCATAACCTATATCAGATACTGCAAATAATGTTGCATTTATAGCAGATGCAGTTGCTAATAATGCAGTAATAGCTATGATTTTAAAGCCTATCTCTCCAAACATAGGTTTTGCTGCAACAGCTAGTGCATAATCTTTTGTTTGTAGAACTTCATTTAAAGTTAAATTTCCCAAAACTGCTACACTTGTAAAAATATAGAGTATAGCAACCAATAAAATTGATATAAACATAGATTTCAACATAGTTGTTTGTGGGTTTTTCATATCTTCTACAGTATTTGTAATAACACTAAAACCTTGATATGCAAAAAATGTAATACCTATAGCAAATACCATGCCACTTATTGGTGGCATTTGACTTATACTTAGATATTCTGGTTTTATACTAAATAATGCAGATATAGTAAATATAGTTAATACACTTAGTTTAATTAATACAATTATATTTTCTGATTTTGCAACAATAGATGCACCTACTAAATTTATTAATGTAAATATGGCAACTACACCAATAGCAAATATATTTATCCAAAAAGAACTTGAATGAGCCATAAAAGTTGCACTATATGTACCAAAGGACTTAGCTACAGCCGCAACTGCAATAAGTTGTGAAAAATAAAACATAATTCCCATAGAACCTGAAAAAATATTTACTCCAAATCCTTGTACTAAATATTCAACTATTCCACCTCTTGATTGATAGCAAACTGCAAGTTTTGCTAATGAATATCCACTTAAAAGTGCCATCAGTCCACCAAAAACAAATGACAGCCATACAATGTTACCTGCCAGAGCACCTGCTTGACCAATAACAATAAATATACCAGCACCAACCATAGAACCAATACCTAAAAATACTGCACTCCATAGCCCAAAAGCTTTTTTTTGATTATTCAAGTATTATTCCTAATTTAGTAAGTTATTTATTTTTAATAATTATCGTATTTTCCAGATTTAATATCTTTTTCAATATCATTGATACTTTCTTTAAATATATCAATTAATATTTTAGCAGCCTCTTTGTCGTCAGCTTCTGGTACATCCCAATCTGTAAATTTCATATTTGCTTTAAATAGAATCTCTAACTCTTTTTTTATAGCATCTTTTCGACCTGCTAATTCATTTTGTACAGCATCCATAATCTTTCCTTTTTATTAAATTATTTACTAAGATATTCTTTAATATCCTTTTCGTCTATTACATTTTCATCATATTTTACAACTACTAAACTTTCAGTATCATTTATATACCATTCTTTACAGCCTTGAATTGAATGAAGATCTTGATGTTTTGTATGATCTGTATCATCTAAGTGAATATAAGCTATTTTTGTAATTGCTGGATTTTCAAGTGTATAAATCATAATTGCCCATAATATACAAAGGGCAATAATACCATATGATATAGTTGCTAATGATGTTAAATCCAATAGCATACCACCGATAAAACCACCAATAAATGTACCAAAATATCCAAAACTATTAAATATTCCTAGTACTTGTCCTCGTTGATGAACTTTTGCATATTTTGATGCAAGAGACTGCATGATTGGTTCTTGAAGATTAAATCCAATAAAGAATACTATAATACCAATTGAAAACATCATATATGTTGAACTAATTCCTATAATAAAATACGATATAGCAAGAGCTATGATACCTAATAATATTATGAGTTTATATTGTCCTTTTTTCTCTGCTATCATAGCAGCTGGACCCATTGTAAGAATACCTACTACCATAGCAGGAAGATATATTTTGTATAGTTCATTCATCTCCCAACCATAGGTTTTTGTTAAAACTATAGGGATAATCATAAAAGCAAATGTCATCATACCTTTTACTAGCATATTTGTGATATTCATTTTTATTAAGTTTTTGTTTTCAAATAATTTAAATTTATCATCTTCTAAATATGTATGTTTAATCTTTGGTGGATTTGGAACATATTTTATTAAAATAAATATAGATAATAAAGCTAAAAAGCAAACAAAGAAAAATAATACAGGTACACCAACACTTGATGCTATTGCAGGACCACTTACCATAGATAAAGCAAATGCAAGACCTACACTTCCTCCCATTATAGCCATAGCTTTAGCTCTTTGTTCCTCTTTTACTATATCACTAATAGTTGCAGTTATTACAGATCCAATAGCTCCTGCACCTTGTAGTAATCTACCTATTAATAGAGTATAAACATCATCAGCTATACCTGCAATAAAAGATCCAAAAGCAAATATTATAAGACCAAATATAATAGTCTTTTTTCTGCCTATCTTATCACTTATCATTCCAAATGGAACTTGAAAAATCATTTGTGTTATAGCATAACCACCAATAATTATACCAACCATTGTATGACTAGAATTTGGCATGTCTAAGGCATAAATAGATAAGACAGGTAAAACAATAAATAATCCAAACATTCTTAATGAGATGATTATATTAAGTGGCATGATTTTTTTAAACATAAGTTTTCCTTTTAAAAAATATAATATGTAATTATAACACTTAATAAAAACATATTTCTTACATTAAAATAAGTGTATATAATTTAAGTTAATTTTAATTTAAATCTTTCATCCATTTAGCTAAATTATTAAGTTCCTCATCAGATATAGTACTAAAAGATGGCATTGTAGCACCTCTTGATATTTTCCAAGTATTTTTACTACCATTTTTTATACTGGTTTTAATTCTATTAAGATCATTTTTATATTTTAAACCAATTGATTGAAAAGATGGTCCAACTAAATTTTTATCTATTTTATGACAACTACTACAATGATATTTTATTGTAATTTGCTCTCCTATTGGTAAAGAATGTAGTTTTTCTAGTGCTTCTTCTTTTTTTGATAGTTTTTCTTGTGTATAATTTTTGAATATATACTTTCCAATTGCTCTTATTTCATCTGTTGTTACGTTTCCTTTTTGTGAAGGCATTAATCCATACTTTTTTAACATAGTTTTATCACAATAAGATTTTTCAACTGTTGGGTTGATTATATAGTCTGATATAAAATCTAATTGTTTTTCTAATTTTTCTGTATCACTAGGAGCTTTGAACCAATCATTAAAATGAAATGATATAGTCATAATAGCAGGGGCTATTTCATCTTTGAAGTCCTTTGGTGGGAAATCAATATTGTGACATTTTGAACATTTAGATTGCACTAAACTTTTACCATCAAGTTTAATTGTTGGTTTAGTAGTATTAATTTTAGCTTTATTATCGCAACCATAAAATAGTAAAAGCAAACTTAGTAAAATAATATTTTTCATGGAATCATCCTATATATTTAATTTAATATTCCATTTTACTCTTATTATCATAAGATATGCTTAATATAAAGATAAGTTTATTTAATAGATTTCATATATTTTGTAAGTGGATATAATATTTACCTAAGAGTATTAAAAAAATAAAACAACACAGATCTTATAAATATCGTATTTATAAAAATATTTTAGTTACCATAGCGTTACCATTTAAAAAACTGAAAAGTTAAAAAGTGAAAATGTTATTTAAGGAAGCCCTATATAGTGGCGGACGAGGAGAGATTCGAACTCTCGGTACCGTTACCAGTACGCATCCTTAGCAGGGATGTGGTTTCAGCCACTCACCCACTCGTCCTTTGAAGTTGAAATTATAGGTAAATTTAGTTAAAAGAATACTTAAAAATTAAATATTTTTTAATATTCTTTCAACAACTGCTTTGGGATCATCAGATTTGTAAATAGGGCGACCTACAACTATAAAATCAACAAGTTGTGATTTTGCAAGATTTATATCTGCTACTCTTTGTTGATCTCCCGCATCCTCACCAAATGGTCTAATACCTGGAGTTAGTGTGATAAATTTATTATTTGTATTATTTTTTATATCAAGACTTTCAAATGCAGAACAAACTACACCATCTATATCACTAGCACATGCATCTTTTGCAAATTGTGTAGCTTTGCTTGCTAAGTCTTGATTGTATATTTCTTTAAATCCATCATTATCAAAACTAGTAAGTGCAGTCACAGCTAATACAAGAGGTCTATTTGGTATATCTTTAATTCTATTCATAACTGTTTGCATAGCAACTTTACCGCTACTTGCATGTACATTAAACATATCAACACCAAGAGCTGATATCTCTTGTGCTGCATCAGCCATAGTGTTTGGTATATCGTATAGTTTTAGATCTAAAAATATTTTAAATGATGGATTTATTTGTTTAAGTTTATTTAAAAACTCTTTACCATCTCTTATGTATGCTCTAAAACCAACTTTTAGCCATACATCAAAATTTTTTATTTTGTTTGCAAGTGCAAGATTTTCTTCCATAGATGGAAGATCAAGTGCTACACAAAGTTTCATCGATTTACCTTATCTAAAACACCATTGATAAATTTTGGAGCATTATCTGCACCCAATCTTTTTGATAACTCAATAGCTTCATTTATAATGATTGGTTTATCTAAAGTTGAAAATAGTATCTCATAAACGGCAAGTCTTAAAATAGACTTCTCAATAGATCCAATACCCTCTAATCCTCTATCATCAAGATGTGATGATATCTCTTCATCAATCTTTTCTAGATTCTCCATAGTTCCATTAAAAATATTCATAGCAAAATCTTTTTGTTTATTTCTAATCTTTTTATCTTCTAAAAGAACATCAGAATATTTTGCTATTTGATCATTTCCTAAATCGTATGCGTATAATAATCCAATTATTGATTCTCTTGCTTGTGTTCTAGTTGCCATTATTTAGACATCTCACTATATAAATCAAGCATCTCAATGATTGTAACCATAGCTTCAGCACCTTTGTTACCAGCTTTACTTCCCGCTCTTTCAATTGCTTGTTCGATTGTATCAGTTGTAAGAACTCCATTTGATACAGGGATACCATGCTTCATAGTAGCTGTTGCAATACCTTTTGTAGCTTCAGCACTAATATAATCAAAATGAGGTGTAGCTCCTCTAATAACAGCACCAACACAACATACTGCATCATACTTTCCACTTTCTAGCGCTTTTGTTAGAGCAAATGGTATTTCAAATGCACCTGGAACTAAAATCAAATCAAGATTAGAATCATCTCCACCATGTCTTACAAATGCATCTTTTGCACCTTCTACTAGTCTATCTGTAATAATATGGTTAAATCTTCCATTTATAATAGCAACTTTTTCATTACCTTGTAATCTTAATTTGCCTTCAATAATATTCATTTTATTCCTTTAATTCTATTGTAAATTTTAAACCCTCATAAAGTATATCTTCATGGGTAAAATTTGATAATTTAACATTTATAATACCATTTATTTGCTTAGAAATTAGATTTTTACTAAAATATAAATCAAGTGAAACATTTGAGTTGAAAAGATATTGTAAATTTTCTTCATTGTTTATTTTTTTATTTGTGTATATATAAATAATTGGATTATTGTCTTTAATTATTATTGATGTATAGATTATTTTTGTATCAATGTTTTGTAATTTAAATGAATTAATAATATAATCATAAATATTAAACAATGCCTCTAAAAAGCCATTTTCATAGGTATATATTTCTATATCTTCTATATTTTTTACAAATTTTATATTATTTTCTTCTAGTGTATATTTTAAAATATTTTCCAATTTATTTATAATATAATTTAGAGTAAATTTATTTTTTTCTATAGTATTAGTTGATAATGATTTAAACATATTTATATTTCTTATAATTGCATCATTATTATTATATAGTTCATTTATGCAATTAATTAAAATTTCATCATTTAATTTATTGTATTTTTGATTTATTTTTAATTGGGTTGTGCTATTGTTTATATTGTTTGTTTTATCTGTAAATGACTTTGATATTTGAGTTATGATCTTTGCTTGAGTTATTGTTCTTGCCTGTTTTAGTTGAGTATTGATATTTATAATATTTTCTTCATTTTGTATTTTAAGTAGATAAATATGTGTAAAATTTGATATAGATTTTTGTAAAATTTCTATAATTTTTTTATGAAATTTTCTATTTTTTGAGTGGATTATCATATATCCATAATTTTCCATTTCAAATAGATGAAAATTATTATTATCTATAGTTAATATGTCTTTATCATAAAAAAATTCTAAAGCTTTAGAGAGTCTAAATTTATAAGCTGGATACATGTCAAAAAAGTTTTTAGGTTTTATAATATTTGGTTCATATATATTTTTTTCATTTTTTTTAAATATTAATATACTAAAACAACTTAATAGTTTAGTTAATAAATAGATAAAATCTTCTAAGTATTCAGATGATTTTGAAGAATTAATAAGTTGTGAATTAAGTGCAAAATCTAAATTTGATAAATCATTACTATTCATCTGTTTGCACCTTTACAATCACTGTAGTTCTATTATGAAACTCCAATAAAATATCATTTATATTTGCAATCTCTCCTAAGCATAATGCTCCCATAATATATTGTTTATCCTCTGTAATCATATCTATATCTTGCACAATAGAATCTTCTAGTAGATACAGTCTTGATATACCAGCAAAATAGAGTGTTAATTTTGTGTCAAAATCACATTGTTCAAATGCTTCAATAGAAGCCTCTTTTGTAGCATTTAAAATATCTTTTGTATCCCCTTGCATAATTGATATTACACTGTTTTCATCAATATCCCCTATGCATGTGATAGATTTTTCATCTGTAAGTATAGGGTCTCTTATTATTGATATATTATTATGAAGTTTTTGTATACCTATTGGATAATTCTTTGATATTTTATTAAATGTATAGTTTTCATCAACATCTGCACTATTTGCTAATATTAAATTTTTATACTCTTCATATGCATTATTATAGTTTATTTTTTCAATAATATTTGATTTTGTTTTAGTAGTCTTTAGTGGATTACCTATGGGTTTCCAACCATGTTTTAGTCCCATAGAAGTTTGTAGTTTTGAAAAACCAATTACTGCACAATCTTTACAAAGTCCATTATTAGATATTATACAATATTGATTTTTTATATGAACATTCATATTTCCTGCACCTGCACCAAAATAGTTAAAAAATAGTCCAAAATTTTCATATAAACAATATGTTAAAGTATCTATTTTTTTTGATAATGCATCTGCAAATACAAATACACTTTTTGTATTTGTTGTATTAATATTTTTTAATTGATTATTTATTGAATTATTATCAAAAATATTTGGTATAGTTTTAATAGTAATTAAATCATCAAGTAAAATAAATATAACACCTTTTGAGTGTATCTCTCCTTGATATACTATTTGTGGAAAAATTGCACCAATAATATTATTATCATATTTTTGTAAAATTGGATCAAGTTCCTCTTTCGTGTATTGATTTGCACAAGATAAAATTAAAACAGTATAATTTTTATCATAAATATCATCTAAAGCATTTTCAAAAGAGTTACAGTCACTTTTATTTACAATAATATGTTTCATTTTACTATTTTATTACATCTTGAATAGCAAATATTTGATCTACTGTTTTATATAATTGATCAATAGTAAGCATATTTGGACCATCACTTAAAGCTATACTTGGATCAAAGTGTGTTTCAAAGAAAAAACCATCAACTCCTACACTAGCTGCTGCTCTTGCAAGTGCTGGAACCACTGCAGAATTACCACCAGTTGTACCACCTGTGCTTGGAACTTGTGCTGAGTGTGTTGCATCAAAAATTACAGGTGCATATTTTCTCATAGCTATTAGGTTTTTCATATCAACTATTAATGAACCATATCCAAAAATATTTCCTCTTTCACAAAGCCATACTTTATTTTTTTTACTTACTTCATAGTTTACTTCATCACAACCTCTAGTTGCTAAAACTTTTTGTACAGGATGCTCCATACTTTGAGCTGCAAGGAATTGCCCTTTTTTTATATTAACAACACATGAAGTTTTTGCTGCAGCTACTAAAAGATCAGTTTGTCTACATAAAAATGCAGGTATTTGTACTACATCTACAACCTCACCAGCAGGTGCAACTTGATAAGTTTCATGTACATCAGTTACAAGTTTAAATCCAAATTGTTCTTTTACTTCTTGAAGAATTTTTAAACCCTCATCAAGTCCAGGTCCTCTAAAACTACTTAAAGATGTTCTATTTGCTTTATCAAAACTAGCTTTAAAATAAAAATCTATATCTTTATTTTCATTCATTTTTTGTAATTGCTCAGCAATTCTAAATACATTATCTCTATTTTCTATGACACATGGTCCACTAAGTAATATCATAAATCTATCCTTTATTAAAATTAAATATTGTTTTTTTCTCTTTTCCTGTTAGTGCATATTGGAATTCATATACATTTTGTGCTATATACATTATATCTTCTTTAGCATTATCATCACATGCAAATAGAATTTTATCATTTTCATTTAATATTATATCCCAACTAGGCAATAAAATTGTTTCATCTTTTTTCTTAATAAGCAATGGGGTTATATTGTTTTGTTGAGTTCTATTTCTTAATGAAGAGTGAAAAATTTTCAATGCTAATTGTTTATTTAAGTTTTTAACATAATCATAAACTGCAGGGGCATATTTTTTATTTATAGTTAATTCAACTATTTTTGGATTATCATCAATTGTAGTAACCAACTGATTTACTAGACTTTGAGCCCATGATTCATCTTTTGATTTCATTAGGTCTACAAATAGATCAGAAAGTGGATTAAGTATAGCATTTGAAGTTTTATTGATTAATATTCTTGCAGGCATAAATATATGATTTATTTTAGCATTTATAAAGATAGAATTGTCTTCAAATTCATTTTCTCTTGCAATAGTAATAATATCTTTATTTAATTTTTTTGCTGTAGTTAAAATAGATAGATTTATAGTATCATCATTTGTTCCGGCAATTATAGCTACACTTTCATTTATTCCTGCATTTAGTAAACTATCTTTATCATCTCCATCTGCATATAATATATGATTTAATTCATTATTTATAGTTTTTGTTTTATATGATTCATTTATCTCTATAAAAGAGGACTCAATACCATTTTGCTCAAATATTTCATATATATGATGTCCCATTCTTCCATAACCACATATGATATATTTACCTCTTGGAAGTTTTGGAAGTGAATCATTTAGAAATCCAATTTTATATATCCATCTTTCAATTTTAAGTAGATTTGGTGCATTTAATGCCATATTCATATGACTTGCAATTATAGAAAAAGGATTTTCAACAATATCAACACCAATATCATGAAGATTGTCTGTATGATGGTGAGAAGTTGATTTTATTGCTAATTTTATATTTTTATTAAGTGATTTTGCAGTTAGTGCAACTCTTAGATTTAAATTATCATCTTCAAATAAAGATACTAAACCTTTACAATTTAGTCTTTTTATTCCAGCTAGTTCTAAAGAAGTTACCTGATGAGCATCTGCAACCAATACAGGTACATGAGTTTGAAATCCTTCAAGCATCAAGATATCTGCTCGTTTTTGATCTCTTTCAATTACAACTGCTCTTAAATTTGTTTTTTGAATTTTTTTGATTATTTCACTTGTCATATAACTATACCCAAGTATAATAATAAAAGGACGATCTATATTAAATACTTGTCTTTTAAAATTAGCTTTTGCAAGTTCATTTAAAAATAGTTTATCTTGAAGAAGTGATATTACAACTCCAATACTATAAAACCAACCAATTACTACCATATATATTGACATAGAAACCCATATTCTTTGTGCATGAGTAAAAGTATATGGAATTTCTCCAAAACCTATAGTAGTTGCAGTGTATGTTATAAAATAATAAGCATCAAATATGCTCATTTGATAAGTATTGCCTTGATCATCAACCCCAGGAATTAATAATAATCCAATAATTGCAATAGTATAAGTTGTAACTATTACAATTAAAGGCCATCGAAGACGATGTAAAATAATCCAAAGAGAATTGTTTTTCATTTGTATTTTATCTTTTAGACTTTAGAGTTTCACCAACATAAAGCCATACTGAAGTGATATTTGCTAATAATGCACCGCCAGATAATGATAAAATTAGACCTACAACTTCTGGATCTAATGTATCACTATCAGGAGTGATATTTATTGTCCAAATTGTTGCAGCAGTTACTAATTGAATTACTGCAACAAAACTTGTTGCAAGTAGTACTGAACCAATTTGTGTTTTATCACCAAGTTTTAAGATTGTCGCAATAATATTAACAATAATTGCTGCAAATAGCTCGTATTTGCTATGCATAAGTATTACATCTGTATCACCATAAAAAAAACCAAAATTTAAAGTCATAGCCAAAATAATAAAAAATCCTGAAATTACTTTATCGAAATTCATATTAACCCTTTTTTGTAGATACTAAGTATCCACTAAATATAATTGTTAGTATACCTAATATTACCCAAAATGTAGGAAATGCATCTCCTAAAAATAAACCAATTATAATAGAAAATAGTATATTTGTATATCCAATTGTTCCTACAATTCCTCCAGCAGCTAAAGAATATGCTTTTGTCATATATATTTGTGAAAATGTAGCAAACAATCCAAGACCTAAAACATAAACCCAAGTAATACCTTGTGGTATAGTAAATGGAGCAATCATAAAGTCCCATGTAGGATCACTGTAATATGGTGCTATCATCATCAATATAATAGGTCCAATAGTTCCAACACCCATAAATGATAGAACTATAGCTCTTCCATCATAATAATTTTTCAATTCTCGTATTGATGTATATGCCAGTCCAGCTCCAACACCACTTAATATACCTAACCAATCAGTTTTGCTTAAATTTGCTATATCAAAACCTGTAATCATGAGTATTCCAATAAAACCCGTAAAAACTCCAATCCAAGCTCTAAAACTAATTTGTTCTTTTATAAATATATATGCAAATATTGCTGTAAATATTGGAGAAGTTTTTGAAAAAGTGATAGCTTCAGCAAGTGAAATATGTGCAATATTATAAAAATACATTAATAAAGCTATAAATCCGACACAGCCTCTAAAAATTAAAAGTAAAAATTTTCCACCTTTTTGTTTAAGTGGTCTTTTATAAATTGCTAAAAGTACTAAAATTACTCCAGTTACATTTCTAAAAAATACAACTTCAACTGAACTAAGTGTTTGACTTGCAAGTTTTGCAAACGCCCCAGTGAAGGCAAATAAAAAGGATGCATATAGCATATAACGTATTGCTTGATTTAAGTTTTGTTCCATAAACGCAATATTAATATGTTTTTAGTTAAAATCGCATTATTATATGAATTAAACAATTAAGGGAGAAGATGGATTTTAAATTTGATTTTAGTAAATTTAATGCAGAAATATTAAATCAAACTTTTTTAAATCAAACACTTAGTGATATTGCTATTGCTTTTGTTATATTCTTTTTGTTTTTATTTTTAAGAAAACTATTTACAACAATTGTAATTAAAACACTTGAGTCTTTAACTAAAAAAACACAAACTAATTTAGATGATAAGATATTAAAAATATTAATGGGACCATTGCGGTTTATATTTATAATTATTGGTATTTATGTATCGATTGGATATTTAAATATTGATCAAGAAGTTATATCAAAATTTCTAAAATCTATGATTATCTTTACAATATTTTGGCTTTTATATAGTGCTGTTGATGTTTTTTCTAGTACGGTTTATAATTTTACTAAAAAGTTTGGAAAAGAGTTACATAAAGAGATAGCTTTATTTTTAATAAAAAGTTTAAAAATATTTATATTTTCAATTGGAATAGTTGCAGTATTACAAAGCTGGGATATCAATGTAAGTACGTTTATAGCTTCGCTTGGACTTGGTGGTTTGGCATTTGCACTTGCAGCAAAAGATACTGCAGCAAACCTTTTTGGAGGACTTACTATACTTGCAGATAACTCTTTGAAAATAGGGGACTGGATAAAAGTTAATTCTGTAGAAGGTGTTGTTGAAGATATAGGGTTAAGAACTATAAAAGTGCGAACCTTTGAGAAGTCTTTAATCACTTTGCCAAATCAAATTGTAGCAAATAATCCAATAGAAAATTTCTCAAAAAGAGGAATAAGAAGAATAAAAATGAGAATAGGGCTTGAGTATTCAACTACAAATGGGCAGATAAAAACTATAAGAGATCAGATTGAAAATCTTTTAAAAAATCATCCAAATATTGCTCAAGATTCAACTATGCTTGTAAGATTTGATAGATTTGATGATAGTAGTTTAAGTATATTTATTTATACATTTACTTCAACAGCATCTTGGGATAAATACTTAGAAATAAGAGAAGATATAAATTTAAAAATAATAAGTATTGTTGAAAAAAATGGGTCTGCTTTCGCATTTCCAAGTATGTCAATATATACAAAAAATAATGAAATAGAAAATAATAAGGAACAAATATTATGAAAAAAATTGCACTAATAGGACAACCAAATGTTGGTAAAAGCTCACTATTTAATAGAATTGCAAAAAAAAGAATAGCTATTATTAGTGATATGGCTGGAACTACAAGAGATATTAGAAAACATGAAGTAAAAATTTTAGATAGAGATGCATTATTACTTGATACTGGTGGTATTGATGAAACAAATGATGCAATATTTTCTAATGTAAAAAGAAAAGCAATAGAAACTGCAAAACTAGCAGATATTGTTTTATTTATGGTTGATGGTAAGAAAATACCAGATGAAAAAGATAAAGAGTTATTTTATGAACTTCAAAGTCTTGGTAAAAGACTAGCCTTGGTTGTGAATAAAATTGATAATGATAAAGAAAAAGAGGAAAGATTATGGTCTTTCTTTGAATTTGGTATAGATGAAGCTGATCTTTTTGGTATATCAGTTTCACACAATAGAGGTACTAAAAGTTTATTTGAATGGATATATGAACAACTTCCTCCTAATATGGAAAGTCAAACATTAGTATTAGATGAAGATGATGATTCAATAGAAGATTTTATAGAACAAACAACTCTTGAAGATGATAAATTTAAAAAAGAAGAAAATCACTTAAGAGTATCAATAATTGGAAAAGTAAATGTTGGGAAAAGCTCAATTTTAAATGCTTTGATTGGTGAAGAAAGATCAGTAGTAAGTCCAATTGCTGGTACTACAATTGATCCAGTTGATGAAACATATGAATATGAAGATAAAAAAATCACTTTTGTTGATACTGCAGGTCTAAGAAGAAGAGGAAAAATTGAAGGGATTGAAAAGTTTGCTTTAATGAGAACAAAAGAGATGCTTGAGCGTTCAAATCTTGCTTTAGTTGTATTGGATGCTAGTTTACCTTTAACAGATCAAGATGAGAAGATTGCAGGTCTTGTAGATCAGTATGCACTTGGATGTATTATAGTATTAAATAAATGGGATGAAAATATGGAAACTTTCAATAAAATGGAAGAAGATATTAGAGGACGATTTAAATTTTTATATTATGCTCCTATTATTGCAGTATCAGCAAAAACTGGAAGAAGTATAGATAGATTAAAAATAAAACTTATGGAAATATATGATAATTATACTCAAAGAATATCTACTTCGGTAGTAAATGCAACTATTGAGATGGCAGTACGTCGTCATGCACTTCCTAGTCCAGCTGGAAATAGATTAAAAATTTATTATTCAACTCAGTTTGATACTTGTCCACCAAAAATTGCAGTAATTATGAATAAACCAAAACTATTGCATTTTAGTTATAAAAGATACTTAATTAATTTCTTAAGAGATAATCTAAGTCTTGAAGGAACACCTGTACATATTTTAGCAAGAGGTAAGGGTGAAAGAATTGAAGATGAAGAGATAGAGTTACTATATACTTAATCTCTTCTAAATAACTACGCTAAATCTTTTAGCGTAGCTATATTTGCAGCTAGTTTATTTTGAACTTCAAGATATTCAAGTTCAGGAATACTATCTGCAACCACTCCAGCTCCAGCTTGAAATATTACTTCATCATCTTTTAATAATGTAGTTCTAATAGTAATAGCACTATCCATATTGCCATCAAAACCAAAATAGCCAATACTGCCACTATAAAAACCTCTTTTAATACCTTCAAATTTAGCTATAAGTTGCATAGCTCTTATTTTTGGAGCTCCTGTCATAGTTCCAGCAGTAAATGTAGCTTTAAATAGATCAAACATATCATACTTTTCATCTATAATTGCTTCCACATCAGTTACAATATGCATTACATGAGAGTATTTTTCTATACGCATTAAATCAGTTACTTCTACAGTTCCTCTTTTTGCAACACGTCCAACATCATTTCTTCCAAGATCAATAAGCATAATATGTTCAGCTCTCTCTTTTGGATCATTTATAAGTTCTTCTTCCATCTCTAGGTCTCTTTGTAGAGTTTTACCTCTTTTTCTAGTTCCTGCAATGGGTCTTAATAAAATATGACCATCTGTAAGTCTTACCATTACTTCTGGTGAACTTCCTGCAATAGAAAAATCTTCATATTGAAGTAAGAATAGATATGGACTTGGATTTTTACTTCTTAATGCTCTATAAAAACTAAGATGATCTACACTCGCTTTTTGTGTAAATCTATTTGCCATAAGTATTTGAAATACATCTCCACTTTTTATCATCTCTTTTGATTTTGCAACCATATCAAAAAATTGTTCTTTTGAAAAAGCAAAATTTCCTTCATCGTGTAAAGTTGCTTTTTTAAGTGGTAAAAATTCATAAGCAGTATATAAAGATTGTTCAATAATATCAATATATTTTTCCATAGAATTCATAGCTGTATAAATTACAAGCTTAGAAGTTTTATGTGAAAAACCAAGTACCATTTTGGGTCGTATAAGGTCACAATCAGCAATATTAAGAGTATCTTTTAGATCACTCATATATGGTTTTAAAGTAGGTTCAAATTCGCAAACCATATCATAACCAATATTTCCAATAAAACCATCAACTAATCCAATATTTAGTTCATTTGAAATATCTTTAAAAATTTTAGAATCTAATTTTTTATAGTAATCTTTTAAAAATTCAAATGGATCATCTTGAATTTGCTTAATATCTCCATTTTCATTTTTATAAAAACTTTTTTTATCTTTATGCCAAACTCTCTCTCTGTCTCCAATAATTATATAACTAAAGTTACCATCAGCACTATTTACAGTACTTTCAAATAAAAATGTTATCTCATCTTTAAAAATATCTTTAACTTTTGCATAAATTGATACAGGTGTAAACTGGTCTAAAAATAGTGTTTTATTATAATATTTCATATGTTTATCTTAAAATTTTACTACATAAGCACCACTGGCTTTTAGTTTTGATTTAATATCGTCAATATTTGCTTTTGCTTGAGCTCTTGATTCAAATGGACCAATAAGAACTTTTACATAAAGTTTACCTTTTACTTTAACTTTATATAAATTATATTGATACCCATTGTTATTTATATTTTTTAAAAATTTACTATTTGGCTCTTTTGAGTAAGCACCAATTTGTACAAATACTCCAGTTGGCTTGATATTTGTACTTGTTTTTGAGAAATTTGTAACTACAGGGTTTTTTACAACTTGTTTTTTAACTGTTTTTGTTTCAAACATTTTTTTGATACTTTTTTTAGTTTCTTGTTTTACAGGTTGTTTTTTAGTCTCTTCTTTTTTCAATTTTTTTATAATATTATCAGATTTTTTTTCTAATTCAAATATATCTTTTTTAGTATTTATCTCTTTTTTAATTGGTTCAACAACTTTTTTTGTTTCTTCTATATCTAAAGGGATAGTCTCTTTTTTAATCTCTGCCATTTTCTTTTTTATAATATTTTGATATTGTTTTTCAATATCTGTATTACTTAAAGCATCATCTTGAGTAATATTTTCTTTATTTTCTTCAATAAGAGAATTTTTTGATTTTGTATCATCAAAACTTCCCATTAATTTGATAATTAAAACAGTCAATACAAAAAGTAGAAGTAGGGCAAGACCTAAAATTATATATTTCTTTTTATCTGTTTCATTTTGAGCATCATCTAATATAAGATCACCTAATTCTTGTTCTGGTGTATCAAGAATTATAGAATCTTCTTCAAAGGGGCTAGGAGAAGGTATAGGTTCTTCTTGTACGTAAGGATTATTATTGTTTAACTTAGTTTTAGTTTCATTAAGTTGATCTAACAATTCAGCCTCTGTTTGTTTCATCTGTACATTTTGTACAAATGCTTCACCTTTAAATTCCATAATATTCCCCTTTGAATTTTATATTATTAGTATGTTGATTTAGTATATACTATAAAATTACGAGCCATTTGTTGTAACTCATTTTTGATTTGTATTTGTAAATCAGTATTTTCAATATCATCTAAAATATCAGCAATTTTATTTGCAATAATTTCAAATTGTTCTGTTTTCATACCTCGTGCAGTCAATGCAGGAGATCCAATTCTAATACCACTAGTAACAAATGGACTTCTAGTTTCACCTGGAACTGTATTTTTATTTACTGTAATTCCTGCATTTCCAAGTGCTGCATCTGCTGTTTTACCACTGAATTCTTTGTTTATAAAAGATACTAATACAAGATGGTTATCAGTTCCATCACTTACTACATCATAACCTCTATCCATAAGAACTTTTGCTAATACTGCAGCATTGTCTTTTACTTGTTGCGCATATTCTTTCCAAGAAGGATCTAATATCTCTTTAAATGCAACAGCTTTAGCTGCAATTACATGCATAAGTGGTCCACCTTGGATACCTGGGAAGATTGCAGAGTTTATTTTCTTTGCAATATCTTCATCATTACACATAATCATACCACCACGTGGTCCTCTTAGAGTTTTATGAGTTGTAGTTGTAACTACATCAGCATAAGGGAATGGACTTTGATGTAAACCTGCAGCTACAAGTCCTGCAATATGAGCAATATCAGCAAATAAATATGCTCCAACTTCATCTGCTATTTCTCTAAATTTTGCAAAATCAATCTCTCTAGCATAAGCACTAGCACCGCAAACTATAATTTTTGGTTGAGTGATTTTTGCTATCTCCATAACTTTATCATAGTTAATTCTTCCATCTAGCTCTACACCATAATAAAATGCTTGGTAGTTTTTACCAGAAAAACTTGGTTTACTTCCATGAGTAAGATGACCACCATGACTTAAATCCATACCAAGAATCTTATCACCAGCTTTGATTAATGCTGCATATACTGCACCGTTTGCTTGAGATCCTGAGTGTGGTTGTACATTTGCATAGTTACATCCAAATATTTCACAAGCTCTGTCTATTGCTAATTGTTCAACTTTATCTGCATATTCACATCCACCATAATATCTTTTATTTGGAT
>Ga0256837_1000997_pt1 | contig 20712 bp, 26 predicted proteins | sample 4562384metaG_FD_185976 | JGI IMG/M metagenome (GOLD analysis project Ga0256837, IMG submission 185976) | Hydrothermal vent microbial communities from Guaymas Basin, Mexico - 4561-384 | ecosystem: Environmental > Aquatic > Marine > Hydrothermal vents | place: Mexico: Guaymas Basin | collected...
TAAATGTTGTAATTCTTGTCCATTAATTGTATAAACACCTCTTGTTTTATATCCTTCAGGAAGAAGTATTTTGATTCTATCTAAATTTTTTCCCTTATAATGTGCTACAATTTTTCTTGTATTTTCTAAATTTTGTAATGCGTATTTATCAATAACTTCATCTCCAGAAAAAACAAAATATTTTGAAGCTCTTTGAATATCATCGATAAATTCTTTTTCTTGTGCTAATTCTTTCAATGTATATCGTGTTGATTTAACTGTCGGTGCAATTCCAACACAATGACGTGACAATTCTTGTAATGTTGCTCTACTAAAATTCATAATCCTGAATGTATATGTTAGATGCCTTAAAATAGATTTATGTTTAAATTTATTACCTATCCTTTCTATAAATTCTTTATCTTTTTCACCTGTTATATTATTTTTTATATCACTATCTGATTTACTATGACTTTGCCATGCTTCTCTTCCACCTTCAGCACATACCCATAATGGTGTATACCAAAGAACTTCAGATTTTTGTGGATTTAATTCTTCAAAATCGTAATTCCATTGTCTTAATTCTTTTATTTTATTTTTAATTTTTTCGATCATTTAAAACTCCTATTTCAATTAAAATTTTTTTAACTTTATCTTTTAATTTGTTAATATCTTTTTCTGTATTATCTAAAATAATTTCTTTATCAAAATCAATTTTTTCAATAAATTCTTCTTTTATATTTTTATCAATAACATGTATAACAATTACATTATCAACTTCTTTAATTCTCTCATATTCAACTTTAAATCTCAAATCTGTTATTAAATTAATTTTTGTAACATTCATTTGTTTCTTCACAAAATCAGCCCAAATATAAGGATACCCTTTTTTTATTTCTTCTGAAAACCATATCAAATCTTTTCGATATTTTTCTTTGTTTTTTTCAAAATCATCTAAAGATATACCTTTTATTTTACAAAATATTTCTTTAGGTTTTTTAGCAAAAGAAAATCTATCAACTTTTATATATTTTTCAATGACATCTGCAACAGTATCTTTTCCAACTCTTTTTTCACCATATAAAAAAATTGTCATTTTAATTCCTTTAAAACTTTTTTATACTCTTCTGGTGTGTTGAAAAATAAAGTTTTTTCTTTTACAATATTAACATGAAAATTATTTTTAACAGCTAAATCTAAAAATTCTTTTTCTTTTTCTTTTAATTCTTTAATTATAAAAATTGAATTATCTTGATAACCTTCTTTTTGACCTTTAGTCCAATCTATTAATTTATTTTCTTTAAAAACCAAAGAAACATATGGATTTTTTCTTTTTGTTACAGTCAAACAATTATTATCAAATTTTTTATATGTTTCTAAAATATCTTTTATATTTTGTTCATTAAAAAATACGTCACTCCAACAAATACAAATAGGTTCTTTAATTTTCTTTTTTAATTCAAAAACATCTGCTCCTGATCCATTCCCAAAATCACCTGTTATAGTTTTAGAAAATGTTTTAATTTTCGGATAATTATTTAAAATATTATCTGTTGTAACTATATAAATATTATCAAAAAATTTTTTAAAAATTTTTTCATTATATTCAAACGTTTCTAATATTTTTGGCTTATAGGAAAATCTTGATGATTTTCCTGCTGCCATAATATATAAATTCATTGTTTATCCTTTTCTTAAAAGATATTTTAAAAATACATTAGTATCATAAACATTTTTTACATGAAGTGATGGTAATTTTTTAATCATATCTTTATCATTTCCATTTATTTCATCACCAATATAAAACACTTTATTTTTATCTATATCAATTAATTCAAGCAACTTTTTAAAATTATTATATTTATTATTGTCTTTTTTCATTATATCAATAGTTGAAATACCTGCTTTAATAACTTGTAAATCAGGTAGTTTAATTAACAAATATTTATGTAGAACTTCTCTATATTCATAATCTAAAAATCTTAATGAAATAATACAATTATTTCTATTTTCAATTTTTGAAACATTGAATGATATATCTCTCAAAACATCAAAAATCTCATTTAATTCATTTGTTTTTAATTCAAAATTTTTATAAATAATTTTATTATCTTTATAAATAGTACTTCCATAATTTGTCGCATAATAATTACATTTTAATTCTTTAGGAATTTCAGAAAGTTTTTTACCTGTAAAAAGTATTATTTTGTATTTATCATAAAGTTTATTTATCAAATTATTATTTTCTAATGAAACATCTACATCTTTTATATTTCTAGAAAAAATAGTATCATCAAAATCAAATATCAATGTATTAAAATCATCAAAATTAAAATAACTGTCAAAAATTGTAAATGCTAACTCATCAGGATCATGTTTATCTTTATTTTTTATTTTTTCATTGATAACAACAGGAATATCTAACTTTGAATAAATTTTTGTATGAGATATAATTTTTGAAACATCATAATTTAGACTTTTTAAAATAATTTTAAGTTCTTCTTCTAAAGAATACCCTATCATATCTTTATCACGTGTAATATTGACCACAAGATATTTTTCTTTTTCTTTTATTGCTTCTTTAAATCCTTTAGTTTTATATGTTGGTATTAGTGAAGAAAATTGTGTTCCTGAACTAAATATTATTAAATCACTTTTTTTAATTACTTTTTTAGCTCTTTCAGACAAAATTGGAATTTTTTCGTTTCCATATTTATCAATAAAAAATATGTCAGTAATTCTGTTGTTAGGATTATTCCAATCAACTATTTCAGCTTCATCATATATATTAACTGATTTCTCAGTTTTTGCGCATAAAAATAATGATTCATCAGAATTAACAATAACATTTTTAGGTAAATTAAGATATTCTGCCATAATATCAGCCGCTTTTTGTAACGACTTATTATTAATATAAGCAAGACCACCATATACAATATTAGCAATAGAAAAATCTACATATCTTATTTTATGTGAAAGTTTTTGTTTAAAATACACTTCAACAGCTTGTTTAATTTCATCAGGAAAATCTGAAACTAATTCTTTTATTTTATATTCAGCATCTTTATAAAACGTGTATCTCTTTGATAAAACATTAAAAATTTTTTCTGATAAATCTGTTTTAATTTTATCTCTATATAATTCATAATCTAAAAATTGTTGTTTTCTGACATCAGATGGACCGAGTATTTCACCATTAAAAACTTTTCTAACAATACCAGTAGAAAGACCATTATCATACGCATTTACTAAAGTATACATATTATTAATATCTAAATATTTAGAAAGTCCTTTTTTTAATTGTTTACTTCCTGTTCCTCCTGAAATTATTAACACTTTCATCAATTTTCCTTTATTTTAAATATTCATTTAAAATTATATTATATTTTTTAAAAATGCTAACTTAAAATTTTTAAAAGTTGTTTTTTGAAAATTTCTTTTTTATTAAATCTTCTTACATACGATGGATGATAAACTTTAAAAGAATTAAATTTTTCAAAAACATCATTGTATTCTTTATAATTTCCTAAAAATACAAACCTATCAAAATCATATTCATTTTTTAGAAAATTCAATTCATCTAAAAGAATATTAGTCCATTCTTTTAATGATAAATTAGATTCATCTTTTATTAAATTAGTAAAATAAGGAAATAATTTTATTTCTTTTAAAACATCTAAAAGTGTTTTTGATGAAGGACCAAATAACCAAGCAGATTCACATTTATATAAATGTTTAAATTTTGTTCCAGGTTTGTAACCTATAAAAACAATTTTTGAAAATAAATTTCCTCTAGGAGGAGTATAGAATTTTTTAAAATTATTAAAATACTTTTGATGTTTCTTTAATCCAAAAATTCCTGGATATTCTATATCATCTATATTTGGTTTTATTTCTTTAATTTTTAAAATATTTTTACAGATACTATCCCAATTCATATTCTTTCTTTTATTATTTGATATAATTCTTTTGCATATTCATCAACATTAATTTTAGTATTCTCATATTGTAAATCACAAATTTTTTTACATTTCTCTTCATCATTTTTCAACATTTTCATTCTTTTTTCAATATCATCTTTACTTTTAACATATAACAATTTTCTCAAAGTTTCATCTGTATAAATTTTCATTTGTGGATCTAATTCTTTATCAACAAATGTTATGTTGTTTGCTAAAATTGACTCATATACTCTTTGATTTATATTATTACCATTATATTTTTTATCACCTATGATTACTGTCGCTTTAAATTCATTCATCTTGTTTAAAAATTCTGAATATTCAACTGGTTTTCCAAATAGTGGTGGTCTACCATGTATTTCTTCTTTGTATTTTTTAAATTTTTCTAATTTTATAGGACCAAAAACTTCAACAATTAAATCATTATATCCAAATAAAAACTGAAGAATTTTTTCTTCTCTTTTTCCACCTCTTAATGTTCCACCATATCCTAAGTCTTTTATTTTTTTAGACCAATCCCAAGGAAGTCTTTCATTTAATAAAGGAAATTTATAAAAAGGAAAATGGACATATTCTTTAACTTTCACTTCTTTTTCAATTTGTTTTCTAAAAGGATTAATATTATAAGGTTGATGAATATAAATAATTTCTTTGTCTATATAAATATCCTCTTTTTTATATTTTTTACTCCATGGTTTCTTTTCAATCGATTTCCAAATTTGTTTCAAATGTAATTCAGGGTCACAATACATATAAAATATAGGTCCATTAAATTTATTAATCATAATATAATTCATTATTTGAGCTTTATCTTCAGCACCTCCAAAAAAGTTAACATTACCATTAATAACTACAAGTGCATCAAAATTATCTAAATTATTGTCTTCTAAAATATTGTGTCCTATTGCAAAATCAATTTTTGGATCTTTTTTTAAAATTTTAGTAAAATAATGAACTTCAAAATTTTTAGACAAAAGCTTCATAATTGATAGTGCTTCTCCTGAACCGCCTGATGTTCCTTTATTTACAATTCTAGCTCCTAATTTTAAAACAGCTATTTTCATTTGTTTTCCTTAAATTCTTTTAATTCTTTTAGTTTTTTATCAAGTTCTAAATTAATTATTTTTAAAGATTTATCTAAAATTGGTGATAATTTTTCATCTATTTTAATCTTTTTACCAACATTGTATCCTAAATAAGAATAAAACAAATATTTTCTAGGACTTAAAACAATAAGTAAAAGACCAATAATAGTCAATATAACACTCACTTTTATATATTTTTTGAGATTTGATTTTATATCTTTTATTCTTTTTATTTCTTCTTCTTTTTTCAAGCAACATTCATCTAAAACCAATTCATAATAAAAAGATAAAATAGATAATACAAGTAGTCCACCAAAAAACAAAACATTTTCCAATTTTCCTATCATATCATAAAGATAAAGATAAACAAAAATTTTTTCCATCTTAACTTCCTTTTCATGTTTTGTATAACCACCACATCATATTTATTAAAAAACGTAAATATATTCATTTTCATTTATAAATCTTTCAATGTATTTGAAATGTCTTTCATAAACATGTAAAGAGCTCGCTGTCCAGATAATAGGTCCTTTTTTTAATTCCGGGTATGTCTTTTTTAGTTCATCAAAAACTTTATTTTGGACATACAAATCCCAATAAAAATCGGAAGAATACCCAAACACAATATCATTACTGCGCATTACATAATGACTAATTAACACATTATCTCTAATAAAAAATTGATTATACATTGTGCAAATAAAATCTGACATACCATTTTTATTGTATTCATAATGCATAGAAGGTCTATTGTAAATCATAATAGCTCTTCTACTATCCGGATTTCGTTTTAATTCTCTTATACAATTTTTGTATTGATCAAAATTTTCTTTACTAAAAATAACCCAACCATAATTAGAATTTATAAAACCATCTTTATCTGCAACTTGCTGCCAAATTAACGGAACTTTTCCTGGAATATCATAAACATTTAATGATTGACTTTCATACCATTGTATTTCTCTTTGTGCATAATCTAAATTTGTCTCTCTAAGAATATACGGTTCATCAACTATAAATGTTGCTCCAATAATTTCAATTAATTTTTGTCCTGTCTTATCAATAACAAATTCTTTATTTTTATATTTTTGAATTATTTCATTTCTTATATCTTTTATTTTTTTATAAAAATTAGTTTTATCTGTCCAATTTGACATTCTTTCATTTATTTCTTTGTTTATATCTATTACACACATTTTTCATCCTTTATATTTTTTAATAATATCTTTATATCTCGGATCAGTTTCTTTTACAAAATTACCTTCAGGAGTTAAAAAACCTTTCCTATCTTTTATTTCATTATAAGCAACTTCTAATGCATAATCAGAATCTATTCCTAAATATCTAGAATATCCTACTAAATAAATATATGATTTTTTAATTAAATCTAATGCTGATTTTGTATCTTCTTTAATAATCATATCACCAATATTGCAAATAGTTTCTGTCAACAAATCTAAGTCATAAAATTCATTAGATTTTTCAAATTCAATTCCACCTAACATTTCACTCAAATTAATCAAAACAACTTGAACATCACCTATAGCGTCCACTAATTTATCATTATCTTTTAATCTTTTAGCTTCAAATATTTCACTAAATTCGCTCATTAATTTTGCAAATTGAGTCAATGGTTTACCGTTATCAATAATTCCTCTATCTTTACTCCATTGTATAACTTTTTGCTTAAGTTCTTTTTTCACGTTATCTCCTTTATCAAAATATTTTTCATAAATAATTATATTAAATTTCACAAATTTGTAAATCAAAATAGACAAAAATATTTTTTGTTTAAAAAACTTCACATTGACAAAAATGATTAAAATAATAACCTCCATAATTTGACTCTTTTATATTTTCAATAAATATGTCAGTTCTAACTTTGTATTTAAAGTTAATATCACCATTAGGAAATATTTCACATAATAAAACAAAATCAATTAAATTAGAATTTTGTTTCACGTATTTCATATCTTGTCTAATTGGAAACCATTTGTGTCCATTCACTCTTGCAGTTTTGACTTCATATTTTGTATTAAAACAATCAATTAAATCATATCTCCAATCAAAACTTTTCTTGAAACCAAAATTTTTAATTAAAAAATATTCTGCTGCTATTCCATTAAATGCATCTTTATAAATTTGTTGAGATGTTCTTCCACTAGTATTGTTTGTTTGGATTATTTTGTTAACTTCAAAATTTACAAAATTTAAAAAATCTTTATCTTTACAATTAATATTTCCTATAATCATTTTAACACCTTATCTAGAAAATATTTTACAATATCAAATACATCATCTTCATTTTTGTCTTCTATATTTATAAGAAATTTACTTTTTATGTTAGATAATTCATATGCCTTTTCAAAAAGATTAATTTCTTTTTCTTTTAATTTCAAATCAGTAGTAAATGACTGTCCATCATCACGTTGTATTAAATTTTTAGGATTATCAATAAAAATAAATAAAATACTATCTTTTAAAAAAATTTTTTCAAATTCTAGAACTTTTTCTATTTCTTTTTTTGTATAATTTCTATAAATTGGTCCATAAACCAACTCACCTATATGTAATCTATTAGAAATAATTGGATAAATTAAATCTAGCTCTGATATTCTTATATATTCTTCTAATGCTAATTCAGGATTATTTATACCATAATAACTACAGTGTGTTTTTATTAAAGGCTCTTTATACTTTTTATAATACCATTTTTGTATTTTTTTAATTTGCGTATCTTTGCCAACATTATCAGGACCTTCAATTATTATCATAATTCCTCCTTTATGCAATTATAATATAACAATATTAATTTTATATTAATTATTATATTTTTTTAAAAATTCTTTAGTATATTCAATAAAAGTTTCTAGACAATTAAAATCATCAGGAAGTAAATATTCAAATTCTTTATGACCATCCATAATGAATCTATTATCCCATCTTCCTACTATCATTTCTTTTTCATTAACAATTATACCATTTCCAAAATAAAATTTTCCATCTATATAAGATTTCTTATATTTATTAAGTAATTTTTCACCAAAATTCATTTAACTCCTTTAATTATGAAAGAAAAGACATTGTGTTGTATCTTTCATATATTCAAAATAAATTCTATTAAATCCTTCAGTATACAAAGGAAGTTCAAATCTTTTTGCAAAATCTATTAAAATATTTTCTGGAATAAATTTTCCATCAATTTCACTTCTTTCTTTATTTCTTTTGAGAATTTCATCTAAAGATGATAACATGACAACTGCTTTTACATTATAATCATCAAGTTGAGATAACCATCTTCTTCTTGATTTCCAACTAATATTTGTCATATCTATAACAAAATCTTTATTTGATTTTTTAAGTTTATTAAATTTTTGTAAAAGAATTTTATTAATTTCTTTTTGATCCTCTGAGCTTAATTTTTTCCAAATATCTGTATATGTATCACCATATCCTTTCTTTTTTCCATATTCTAAAAGAATATCATCTCTACTTAAAACTTCTAAGTCTTTAAAATTCTTTTTTATATAAGTCGATTTTCCAGATCCTGGAAGTCCTATCATAATATAACAATTTTTATCTAATATTGTATTACAAATTTTATTAAATCCATATTTTTCTTTTTCTTTATATTGAAAATCTTTAAAAGAAATATTTCCTTTGGCATCATAAGATGAAAATTCATAAAGTTTTTCATATAAATCATAATGTCCATTGACAAAATATTTTTTAATTTGTTTGTCTGATTTTCTCCAAAATATTCCATGATAATTTGTTATGTAAAGAATTTCAATAGCATTCAAAAAAGATACAGTATCTTTATAAACTAAATTTATTAAAAAATCAATAGACATCAAAGTAGAAATTCCTTCATGTCCTCTAAATACTATTTTACCATTTTCTAGATGATTTTTTGCAAGAGGTTTTCCAATATCATGAAGAAGTGCAGCAATTTGAAGATTCTTTGAAGCATTATTTAAGCGAGCTTGATTAAATACAAGCATAGTATGAGTCCAAACATCCCCTTCAAGATGATATAAATCACCCTGATGAGAAGTAGATTTTAACAAAGTTTCATAAGTTTTCTTAAAATCTTTAAATATTCTTTCCATTTTAACTCCTTTAAAATTTATTTATCAGAACCTCTCTGGAGGTCTCTGGTTAATTTTTTAATTATCGTAATAGTTTTAATTATCAAAGTTTTAAATTTTCACCAGAGAGGCTCCAATAAATAAATACTAACAATAAAATTATAACAAATTTTTTGAAAAAAGTAAATAAATTACAATTTATTTATATTTCAAAATCATTTTTTGAATATTCATAAACATCTTTGATAACTTCTTTGAGATATTTTTCTAATTCTTTTAATGGTTTATCCTTAAAGAAAAATACCTCATTATCTGTAGCACAAGCTCTTTCTATTAATTCTTTAAATTTACCATCTTCTTTTAGAACTTTAAAAATTAATTCTTTCATTCTATAAGGATACTTAACATTTTTAATATGTATTTTTGGACCTTTTATTGATATCAAAAATACAGAATCATTTTGATTTATTTCTTTATCCCATACATTTATTTCTTTGCCAACAATTTTAAAATGAAATTCTACATCATCAATTTCAAAAATAACAGGTTGATCAATACTGTATTCAAAAATTAATTTTGTTTCTTTAACTTCTTTTCCAGTTTTTGGTAAAATAACATTCATATTTACTCCTTAATTTTTTTATAAATATATTTGATATCATCCCAATCAGCACCAAACATACTGTATGTTTTAATTTCTATTTTACTTTCCCAATTTTTATCTTTTTCAAGTAATTCATTTTTCATATTTGTTTTATAAACAAAACCAACAGGAGCATATTTTTGTAGAAATTTATCTTTTCTCACATGAATTTCATTTTTAAATTTTGATTTATTACAATCAATTTCAAAAATATGAATACAATTGTCAATTTCATCAATATTATCCAAAATGTATTTTTTAATTTCTTCAAACGTTTTAAATAATTTTAAAAAATTATATCTTTCAAAACAATTTGAATCTGAAAACAAAAACATCTTTTCCTCCTTATATATATATTTTCTAAAAATTCTTTTGCTTTTGATAATTTGTTTGTATTTTTAATAATTTTTATTTTGAGCAAATTTTGAAGTTCTTCTTCATTTTTTGCTTTCATTGAAACACTGGGTGAGGGTGTTCTTTATTCAACATATACCCCTTCATAAAAAATATAATAAAAATTTTTTCTAACTCTAGATTTTGAATTCAAAACATCTTCAATTTCTTCTTTTGAATATACCTCTATATGTTCAGGTTCTCTTTCATCATTTAAAATTGGAACAGGATATTTTTTATCAAAATAAAATCCTATTTCATAAAATTCTTCTTCTGGATAATTTTCTTTTTTAATTAATTTTTTTAGCCACCACTTATCATATTTGTTTAATTTTATAGTAATATCTTCTCCTGTAGAAAATTTATTTTTATAAACTTCCATTTTAACTCCTTTTTCTTTTTTATAATTATAACATATTTTTTGAAAAATGTAAATAGTAGAATAGATATTCCAAAAATTTTACACAACAAATGATTTATATAATGTATATTTGAAAATGTAACTTGAAGATATATTTTGAAAATGTAATTTGAAGATATATTTTGAAGGATATATTTTGAAGGATATATTTTGAAGGATATATTTTAAATCAATGGAAGATTTGCAATAAAGAGTTTTTAATTTAACTTTTGAAAACTCTTTGAAGATTTTTAAAGAAAATACAGAGAGAGTTGAAGACTAACAGTTACTTTAATTATAAAAACAAAGGAAGTCTTTTTAACTCTCTCATTAATGATCATAAAAACTTAAGAGGGCGGAGACAACAAATAACCCCTTTTATTAAAATATATCAAGGATGTCTCTTTGCCCTTTTTTTTAAGAAAAAAGTCTCAATTGAACATCTTTTGTATATTCCACTTTTTTGAAATCCTTAGAATTTAAAAATCCTTTTAAAATTTCTAATAAATCTTCTGATAAAATATCTTCAATTCTCAATCTTGCTTCATTGTAAGCTTTTATCACATTCATAAAAAGCGTTTCGTTTTCATTTGCTACAGATTTTGGAGGCATTTTGAAATTATTAATATAAAAAGTATCTTCTATTAATACACCTAATGTTTTATGAATATTTTTTTCATCCACATAATCATTACATTTAAAAATAATTTCATCAGCCATTGTATTTTTTGGTAATTCATTTGTTCTTTCTATATTTCCAAACCAAAGTGTATAAGGAACCTTTACATCTTGTGGTGAAAAATAATTAATATTCAATATATAAATTGAACCTTTTGTGTTTAACAAAAGAAAACTTTCAGCAGCACCATTTTTTGCGTCAGTCATATCACCACTAAAAATTACATTATTGTTTTTCCAATCAGAATTCCAACCAATTTTTCTAAATTGATTTGTCAAAGAAAGATCTAAATCTATACTTTTTCCATTAACATTTTCCCAATAAATACCCATTAAATTAAAATTTGTTATTTTTGTTCCAAATGGAACATCATTTAAAAATTGTTTTCCAGAAACAGGTAAAGCATAATTTTTATATTTTTCTATATCAAAAATGATTTTCTCTTTAACAATTTTTTTAATAAATTTCATTTGTATAAAATTTATTAATATTTCTAAAAATGGTTTATATTCACCTGTAAAATATGTTTTTGTATACCATATTTTTCCATTTCTTATAACATACATTGCACCGTTAATATTATTTTCTTGACAATAAACTCTGTATTTAAAGGCATTCCCTAATTTAATAACATATGATAAATCCATATTTGATATCAATTTCATAAAATCATCATAACATATATTTCCATATTCTATTAATTCTGTGATTCTTAGATATTTTGGAAGTCCTTTAGGTTTGTGATATTTTTTAGATAATTTAGAGATTCTATTTATAGTCCATTTTAATTTTCTATTATTAGAATTTGCTTTCACTGCTACAAATATTTTCTTATATCTATTAAACCCTTCAGCTAAAGGAATAAATCCATATTTTTCTATAAATTTTTTAAGATATTCAAAAAACTCATTTGATTTATTCACAAAAACACCAAGTGTCTCTTCATCTTTAACAAATAAGGTATTACCTGTTAAAATATAATTTACGTATCCAAAAAATTCATCAATATTATCTGGTAATTTATTAAACTTATCAAAAAGTGCATATCTTAATTCTTTAGAAGGAATTTTATCAAAATCAAGTTCTAAATTGTTATAGTTTATGAAATTAACAATAAAAGAAATTTCTTCAAAAGTCCATTGTTTAGTATTGTAAATATCTTCTACAAATCTTTTAACAAATTCTTCAAAAGACATTGATTCAATTACAATAACTTCTTTGATAATTTGATTAAATTCAGGATTATCTAAAAATACATCTTCACCTTGAAGACCTAATCCATATGTTGTAAAATAATGTAATAATTGTTTTACTAAAATATCAAATCTTGAAGAATTAGCTACTTTTTTAAAAGTACTAAATGTTTTAGCAGTTCTAGCTTTTGTAATTTCAGTTTTTAAAACTTCTTTAATATTTTGAATATCATCTTTTGTTAAATGCTGAAAATTTTTAACAACAAAAGGCAAAAGATCTTCCATTTCTTGAAAATTATTTTCATCTTTTCCTGTATAAACAAATTTGTTGTATCTATCATAAACAAATTTTTGTAAATTCATTTTAACTCCTTTAAATTTACTTATCAGAACCTCTCTGGAGGTCCCTGGACAATTTTTATAATGTATAAATATTTTTTACAATCAACTTTTTAAACTTTAACCAGAGAGGCTCCAATAAATAAATACTAACAATAAAATTATAACAAATTTTTTGAAAAAAGTAAATAAATTAAAAAGAATTCGTTATGAAATTATAACAATTTTTTTTAAAAAAAGCAAATTTTTTCTAAAACAATTTTATAGAGTGGATGAAGACTAAATAATAATAATTATAAAAGATCAAGGAAGCCTTTTTATCCACTCTATATAAAATATTGAAAAGAATTAATTTTTTTACTTTAATTTATATTCAAATATTCTCAAACTTTTTTTCCTGTAAAAACACCGTCTTTCAGTTCTGCAGCAACATACTTCAATCCATAATATTTTTTCTCTCCAGGAGATAAATATTTATTCATTTGTCTTGCATATTTTTTTGCTTCTTCTGGTATGTTAAAAATTTTCTTTTTGTTAATTACTTCTTTTCCTTCCAGTTCTTTTACACTTCTAATAGGTTTTTCTCCAATACTTCCACCTAAAAGAACAACAGTGTATTTAATTCCAGATAAATCTGGTTCTGTTCCTTCTGAAACTTTTATTTTTTCTAAAATTTCTCTTATCATTTATATCCTTTTTTTATTTAATAACCTAAAATGCTAATTAAATTTTAATTTATTAACTTGTATTTTTTAATAAGTGTCATAATTTGCTCTTTAAAATTACCATTTTCTTTCTGATTTAAAATGTTTTCTATGTTTTCTTTTTTCAATTTTAACAATTCAACACCTAATATCTCAGATTTAAAATGTTTAGCATTAAAACTGTTTTTCATTATTTTAATAATATCTTCTATATTCATAAATAAAATAAATAAAAAAATTCTGTCACTTGATGTTTTTACTTCTTCAATTTTATCCAAATATTTTTCAACATCAAAATTTAATTCTTCATATATTTCTCTTTTTAATGCTTCAACTTTTGACTCATTATTTTCAATATATCCACCTGGAAAACTTGAAGTATTATCATATCTTCTAATTAAAAGAATGTATTTTTTCTTTTTATCAATAATAGACAAAAAGATTGCTTTCATTTTTCTTCCTCATAAAAATTAAAATTTAATAGGTGTCCACAATTTGTTAACTCCATTATTACATTTAATAATTTTACCTTTATATTCATCATGTGAATAACTTGCTAATAACAATACACTTTCAGCATCAGATTCAACTTTATTTATTTTAACAATTTTTGGTTTAATAGATTCTACTTCAAAATTTCCATCTGTGTCAACTTTAAATTCAATTACTGAAAGAATATTACCATAACAAAATTCACCTTTATAAAATACAGTATTTTCTGTTAAATCTCTACTTATTATTGAAATTTTATTTTTTTCAGCAAATTCTTTTGCCATTTCTCTTGTTTCTTTACTAACAAATGTATGAGTATTCGAATATATAATATCCCATGCAAATGCACCAACAAACATTAAAAATATTAAATATCCCAAAGCTTGTTTTGAATATTCTTTGAAACATTTTACCATTTTAACTCCTTTTTTCTTTTTTATAATTATAACAAAAAATAAAAGAAAAGTAAATAATTTTTATATTTTTCTTACGAATTTTTAATTATATTCAAAAGTTCCATCCATCTATCTTTCAAAACACTTTTATCAGCACCTTTTCTCCATAAATCTTTATCCATATCTTTGTGTTCATCTTTAAGTTTTAATCTCATCCCATCTGGTGTAATTTCACTGTGAATTCTATCAGCATTTTCATTTTGAAAATAACATAAATCTACCAATTCAAGTCCATAAGAATCAAAATAATGAAATAACCACCAACTAACATAATTTGTTAATATTTTGCTATGTTGTGTATCAATATAAAAATCAGCAAATTCATCAGCAATTGCTTCATCACCTTTATCAATTAATTCACCTGTTTTTTCATCATGTTCAACAGGATTTCTCCAATCAAATCTTATAACTGGATTGGGATACAATCCTTCTGGTTTAATAACTTTTCCATATCTTGTTTTAAACTTTTCAACACCTATCAATTTATGTTTAGGAGTTCCAACATGTTTTCTTTTCCAAACAACCTCAATATTTGGAATTTGATTTTCAAACACGACAAGAGATGTATTATCATTTATTTTAAACAAAAAATTTGATACAAAAATATCTTTTTTAAATTTCATTAACCCATTTGCATAATAATTTAATAATCTAACAATATAATTTTCATTATGAAATTTGAATCTATTATACGATATGTTTAATTTACTTCCAATTATTTCCCAAATTCCATTTCTTGCTACATCAGTTCCTTCAACTATTGAATATCTTTTAAACGTAAAACTATATACAGATGGTTTTAACGTTGCGACAGCAATGTTCAAATTATACACTTTCCTATAAATTTTACTTTCTCCTTCAATTGTGATTGGTAATTCTTCAATTTTTAAATCTTCAAGATATTTTTTAATAATTTCAACAACTAATTCATATGGTGTTGTATCTACTTTTCTTTCAAGAATTAACACATTATCAAAATCATTTAATTTTTCAACAATTTTTAAGTAACTCTGATTGTATTTATCAAAATCTTTGTCATATTTATCACTTTTATCAATTATTCCTTTTATTTGTTCAGCAACTTTATTGTCTTTATAAACAATGAAGACATATAATGTTATTGAATTATTTATGATTTCATTTTTTATATTTTCAATATTTTCATTTGTCAAATTATGAGGTAATTTAACATTTTTTGAAATATTAATACTTCTATCACTAACATCAAATCCTAAATATTTTAAATTTTCAACTATTGTGGTTTTACCTATTTTATCCGTTCCTTCCAATACAATTCTATCAAATTTCATTGACATCTTAACTCCTTTTCTTCTTTTTTATAATTATAATAAAAATAAAAGAAAAAGTAAATATTTTTTAATTACTTATCATTATAAGTATTTGTTACCAAAAATTAGATTTAAACCTATTATAAAACCATGATGTTTTATCTTCTACAATTTCACCATTTTTCAAAACATAAAATCTTTGATTTGTTGTTGTTGATGATAATGGTCCTAATTCTTTAATATATGGTCCAACCTTTACATAATCTAATTTTTTTAAAAAATCTTTTGTAAATTTTGGAAAATCTAACTCTCTTCCCGTATAAAAAGCTATTTTTAAATGAGGATATTTCTCTTTAATATAATCAATAATTCTATTCAAATCTTCAAATTCCCATTCACCTCCATACAAAAGAACACAACTTATATGTTTATGTCTTTTCAAAAGTTTATCTATTTCCTCATTAGTTAATAGTTTACCAAATTTAGGATTCCATGTTTCTTTTGAATGACATCCTTTACAATGAAGATCACAACCTGATAAAGATAAAGATAAACTTATCTCATCAGGTACTTCTTGAAACTGTATTTGAGGATAAGAATAATACAACATTATTTTACCTTACAATTATTTATATGAATAATAACAGAACCATTAGAATATTCAAAAATAAGAACTGCATCTTTTCCTGAATTTATTTGTTTTCTAAATTCCTCGTCCGAACAATAAAGTTTGACTAATGCGTTTTTTAATTTTTCCATTGTTTTTGAACTTGTATTTTTAGCTGTTCTGAAAACAGTTGATGTTGTTGTAATTACTATTGTATTGTCAACAAATCCATATTTAGTTTTAGACAAATCTCCTGGTAAAAATACTGCATCATTTGCAAATAAAATACTCATAAAAAATCCACTGATTAGAAATTTTAAAAGTAATTTCATATTTGACTCCTTTTTATTTTTTCATAATATCTCAATTTTTCTTCTTGTTGTCTTGCTTTACTAAATGATGAAACTCTTTTTAAATATCCAATCACCCTTGTAGCATAATCAATATTTTTTGAACCACATTTTGGACATTTATAATGTGTTCGTTTATCAATATGTCCACAGTCATTACAAATTGTAATTTTAACATTATATGTCCAGTAATTGCAACCAACTTTTCCAGCCACATTTAGAAGTTTTCTAAAAGATTCTTTAGATGGATAATCTTCAAGATTAAGATGAACTGCTTGCCCACCGTCTAAATATTGTGATGTTTCTTTTCCATGTAATTCAAGTTTATCTAAAACTGACAAAGATTCATCTTCTGGTCCATAAATATAACTTGAATAAAGATTTCTCCATTCTGGAACCCAATATCCATCCTCTTTGTCCCATTTATAATTTTTTACTGCAAGATTTTCTGCTGGAACAAACTCAGTATTGAATTTAATTCCATATATTTTTCTACCTTTTTTATTTTCATCACTAAATGTTTTTAAAACATCAGAAACCCATTTCATATATTCTTCATTTGGACTTATTTCAAAACCCATAAATTCAGAAGCTTCAACAAGTCCATTTATACCAATTGTTGAAAATTGTTTATCTAATGAAATAAAACCAGCTTTATAAACAGGCAACATATCATTATCATAATACCATTCAATAATTTTTCTATGTGCATATTGAAATTTATGAACATCTTTTATTTTTCCCCTAATATATTCTAAAATTTTAGAATAATTTTCTTTAGGATTTTGAATATTGTATTTTTTAATAGCATCTTGAATTAATCTGTTGAGATTTAAAGTCATAACACCTACAGAACCAGTCATAACTCCACCTGCTCCAAGTGTATAACTAAATTCGTTTATTTGGTCTTCGATTTCATTTCGTAAACGGCAGCAACTGGACAAGGCATTCGCATTCTTATCCATAAAAATAAAAAATGAATTCCCTCTACTCATTTCTTCAGCAAGGAAATCTTCATAATCTTTGTCTTTAAGAGTTCCATCTTCATTTAATAAAACAGCTGCAGTCACGACTGGATATGTTAAAATTGATTTTGTTCTTTCCTGATTGAACCATCTCATGAAATATTTTTGTAATTTATCTAACGTTTCCCATTTAGGCTTATTCATATCAGGGAATACAAAATTTCCAAACATTGCATCAAAGTAATATTTATCATATATTGAAATATTCCAGAAAACACTTTGATATCCTCTAGCAGCTGCAGGCTGATTTAATGAATATACAACATGTTGTAATGCTTCTTTGATTTCATTTTCATGAGTTTCCAAATAATTATCTCCAAAATCTTTTCTTGCAAAATAATCAAAATACATTAACCACTCAACAGTTGCTACTGCTCCTGCAAATTGAGCCGCAGTAGCAAATACAAAATTAATAAATACCCCATTAAATGAATAAAGATGTTTAGGAGCTTTACTTTCTCCACCCATTTTAGTTAATCCATCTATTAATAAAGGATACATTGTTACTGACACACAATAAGGAACTGCAGGATGTGTTTCATCATGTTTATAAAGTTCGTGCTTATTTAGCATTTCTAAATATTTATTTGCAGTTTCTTCATCAAATAACTCAATAATTTTTCTTCTCATCATTTCTCTATTTATAAATATATTTTCTCTTTTATATAGTTCTGACATCATTGTTGCCACATTCTTACTATCTACATTAGCATTTGGATCATATTTTGAGCCTTCTGCCGCATTCTCTGAATAAACATAGTTTTCTATAAAATTAATTTTTTCATCTACAAATTCTTTCATGAATTCATTCATTTTTTATTCCTTTCTTATTTAACTTTATTTTTGAAAAATTAACTTTTAATCCTCTTTTTAACAATTCCTCTGTAATCTTAAAATATAGATTTAATAATTTATTGTCTGGAATATTTTTTAAAATTAATTCATCTATTTTATCATATAAACCTATAGCAATTGAAGTTCTAATATTCTTTTCTTCATCTACAATTTGATAAGCAAAAGCATCCATGTTATCTATTTTGAAAGTTCCAAATTTTATTTTCGGAGTGAGTATTTTATAATCCATATTAATTCCTTTTTATTCAACTATTTTTTTCTGCACTATTAGATTTATAAAATATTTCATTATTTTTAAAAAATAGGATACTAGTTTCATTGTTTCTTCTTTACCATTCATCTAAATCAATTTTATTTTCTTTTTCAAATTTATAATTAATAGCATCTGCAATTAATTTCAATGGTTGTAAAAAATTTGTTTGAAACGCTTGTTCTTTATCAATATATTTTACTAAATCAACATCAAATAAAAATCCTTCATCTATAAATCCTATAACATTTTCATTTATAGGATTTGGTAATTTTAATGGAACATACTTTATCTTGTCACCTTCTGTAATTAAAGGATAAATATCCCATAATCCATTTTTATTAACTAATTCATTATGTAAAATAGCAGCTCTAGAATTTATTGGACATGGAATTCTAACACCATTTTCATTTAATCTATAATAACCTTTTTTATCTTTTTTATAATCTAAATTATTAACAGAACTTGTTTTAGCTATTACTTCAGGATTATTATCACATTTTTCAAAAAATTCTTTTTTTACTTCTTGAACAAATTCTTGTAAATCTTTTTCATCTTTATCCATCATTATTAAAAGAGCTTTTTCTAATTTATCTATTACAAAATCAGGTGTTGAACTTCTAACAATTTCTAAACCTGTTACAGATAATTTAGGTTTGTTTATTAAAATAGTTCCTTCATTCCATATTGTTTTTAATGCATATCTTTTTTTGGCAATCCATATTCCTTTTTCATTAATTTTTTCAACTTTAAATCCCATGAAACCTGGTTCTTTAACATTTAATTTTTCTTGTATTTCTTTTATAGCATTTTCTGCAACATTGTTAACTTTATCTATAAATTTTAGTAATGTATTTAATAATTTTTCTTTTTCTTCATCTGTCATTTCTTCATATTTTTTACCCATTTTGTTTTCAATTAATTTAACAAAATCTTCTAAAGAAAAATAAAATGAATCAGTATCAGAATAAATAATATAATTCTTATTTGATTTAAAAACATTTTGTAAATACTCATTAACTTTTTTTGATGTAAATTGTATCATAAATCTTCCAATAAAAGTAATACTACCAGACATATTTCTATTGTGTATAAAGAAATATTTATTATCCAATGCACCAAATAAAGAATTCATCAAAATTTTAAAAGCCATTTGTTTATTATTATATTTTGTTATTAATTCTTCAATCAAAGATTTATCAACGTCTAATTCAAAATCATTGTTATAAATATCATCAAATGTTAATTCTAAATTTTCTATTTTATTTAAAACTTCTGAAACTTTCATACTTTCTCCTTTAGTGCTTTCAATAAAAGCATTTTTTGTTTTTCTTTTTTTCTTCCATAATATGTTTTTTCAATAATTTTTGGTATTATTCCTTTTTGTGTGTTTTCAAAAAAACCCAAACCAGCAAAAATATAATTAGGGTATTTTTTCAAAATTTCGTTTATTTTATCTAAATTTTCAACTAATTTTAATTCATTTTCATCTCTAAAATATTGATAAATTTTTTGCAATTCTTCTGGTAATCTTTCAGGATTAACATAAGTATCAGGAGAAATATTGAATGATAACATTATACTTGGATACATTGAATTAGCATCTTCAGAGGCAACCCAATTATGTTTTCCGATTATTGGATCCTTAACAAATCCACCTTTAATAGGTTTATCATCTGTTGATTCAGAACCAGAAATAACTAATTTTTCATTCAATGCTATTAATGTTAAAAAATTAGTCCAAGGATGAACAGTTCCAAAAATTTTGTCTAAATTTGTTCCAGTCATTTTTGCTATAGTAATACTTAAATCCATTAATCCTGTTTTCTTCATAATATTTTTTAAAACAATAGGGTCTTTAATAGCATATTCAGTAAATCCATCATAATCTTGCTCATAAAAATCATAAATAGATTTATAC
>Ga0256837_1000998_pt1 | contig 20701 bp, 21 predicted proteins | sample 4562384metaG_FD_185976 | JGI IMG/M metagenome (GOLD analysis project Ga0256837, IMG submission 185976) | Hydrothermal vent microbial communities from Guaymas Basin, Mexico - 4561-384 | ecosystem: Environmental > Aquatic > Marine > Hydrothermal vents | place: Mexico: Guaymas Basin | collected...
CATGCAGGTAAAAACACTGGTGGAAGTCAGTTTTTCATCTGTTTTGTAGATTGTCCTCATCTTGATGGAGTTCATACTGTATTTGGTGGTATTGAAGAAAATGATACTGAAAGTTTTAAGGTATTAGATACAATTACTCAAAATGATACTATTGAAAAAATAGAAATTTTAGAAAATAGAGATTAAAATCTCTATTTTTGAACTAAAAATTATAATTGAATATCCCTTTCATACAAAAAATCGTGAGTAACGGTTCTTGCTTTTAATTTAGCAATTAGAGGCATTTTTCTTTTAAATTGATTTTGATAAATTCTTTTAATTATCATATTAACTAAATTCTCATCATATAATTTTAATAATTCTGTTTTATTAAACCTTTCATCTACATATTTTTCTAATACTTCATCAATTTGGGCATAACTATATCCTAAATCATCTTCGTCACTTTGTCCTTCCCATAAATCAGCACTTGGAGGTTTAGAAATAATTTCTTCATTTACCCCTAAAAATTTAGCAAATTTAAAAATTTCACTTTTATACAAATCTCCAATAGGATTAAAAGCACTTGCTAAATCTCCAAATATTGTCCCATATCCTAAAAGTAATTCACTTTTATTACTTGTCCCAATTACCATACCGTTTAATTCTTGTGCTTTATCATATAAAATACTCATTCTCATTCTAGCAGAGAAGTTTCCTTTTCTAAGATTATTATTTATAGGATAAGCTTCAAGCAAAGGAGCGATAGAGATAGTTTCATTTTGAATATCAAATTTTTCACATAATGATAAGGCATCAGTGATAGATGAATCACTAGAATGCTGGCTTGGTAGAAGAATCGCTTTGAAATTATCTTTTAGAGCTTCTTTTGCTAAAACAGCAACTACTGCACTATCAATTCCACCACTCAAACCACAAACAGCCTTTTTTAGTCCTGTTTTGTATAGTTCATCTTGTATAAATTTGATTAAGTATTGTTTTATTAACTTCATTAGATTCCCATATATTTTTTTAGAAGTTTTCCAATATTTGGATGTCTTAATTTTTTTATAGCACTACTTTCAATTTGTCTAACTCTTTCTCTCGTTACTTTTAGTTCTTGTCCTATCTCTTCGAGAGTTCTTTCACTTCTATCATCCATTAGACCAAATCTCATTTTGATAACTTCTCTTTCTCTTTCATTTAGATTTTCTAAAACTTCATCAATTTGTTTTCTAAAATCTTCATACATCACATTTTCCATAGGATTTTTTAGTTTTGTATCTGCTACATAATCTCCAAATTTACCATCATCATCTTCCCCTACTGGTGTTTCAAGGCTTATTGGTTCTTTTGCGATTTTTAAGATATTTTTTACTTTTTCTACGGTCAATTTCATCTCTTTTGCTAATGTATTTATATCTGGCTCACGACCCGTTTCTTGAAGATATTTTCTATTGATTTTATTTATAGTATTTATTGATTCAATCATATGTATTGGGATTCTTACTGTTCTTGCTTGGTCAGCAATTGCTCTACTTATTGCTTGTCTAATCCACCAAGTTGCATAAGTTGAAAATTTAAATCCTTTTGAGTGTTCAAATTTATCAATAGCTTTCATAAGACCAATATTACCTTCTTGAATTAAATCTAAAAATGGAAGACCTCTATTTGTGTATTTTTTAGCAATACTTACAACTAATCTTAAATTGGCTCTTGCCATTTTTGATTTTGCTTCATCAGTAATTTTTTTACCTCTTGTAATTTGTTCAAGAATAATTTTTAATTTTTCTTTACTCATATTAAAAGCATCTTTACTTGCTTCTTTTGTTTCTATTAGTTTTTTAATATCCATATAAGTATTTATCATAGTGGCTTCTGGTACCATTTCAGCGATATCTTCTTTTGTAAGATTTACAATATCAGCTAAAATTCTTTTATGATTTTCTTTTAGTTGGTCATTAAAAAGTGGTAATTTATACTCTTTTTTTCTAAGTTCTTTTTTAAATTCATCATCACTTTTTAAGGAATTTTGGATAGTTTTAACTATTTCATTTATTAGTTTTGATGTTGGACCTAATTGTAAAAGTTTATCTTTTACAATTTTTTTCTTATAAGTAAGAGATAATATTTTATGAGTTTTTTCCATATCATCCATATCTTTATTTGCTATTACTAAATCATATTCATCAATTACTTTTTCCCACTCTTTTTTTGCTTTATCAAGTTGTTTGAATAAATCGTGAATTTTTTTCTCTCTCGCATCTATTTTTTTCAGTTTTTTTGTTTCTTTGCTCTCTTCGTTTTCATCATCATCTTTATCATCTGAAAATGATTTAAAAAGTTCTTTTACTCTTCTTTCTCTATTTAATAAAGCTTCTCTATAATCTAAAATCAAATCGATTAGATAAGGAACAGAACAAATAGCATCTAAAATAATAGATTCTCCAAACTCTATCCTTTCACTAAGTTCTATCTCTTCTTCTTTTGTAAGAAGTGGAATATCACCCATTTCTCTTAGATACATTCTAACAGGGCTATCACTTCTAGACCATTCAAGAAGTTCTTTATCTTTTAAAAGTTCTTCGGCATTTAATTGTTCTTGTTTTCTTTTTTCTTGTGCTTCTTTACTAAGAATAGCATCTTCAATATTTCTAAGTCTTGCTACTTCGGCAGCTGTTTTTAGAGTATTATTATAAGTTTTTACTAATTTTAAAATATCTTTTGTTTGTGCTTTTGTTGGTGTTTTAGCAAAAGTATCTACTAATTTTTCATAAGTTACTGTTAGATTTTTGTTTTCTTTTAGAAAATCTTTGTAGTTTTTTGTTTCAGACAATGATTTCTCCTTGCTATAAAATAAGTGCGCGATTATACCAAAAAACTTTGGTATGAAATTTGCTTTGCCTTAATAAAAAAGGTATTTTTATGCAAAATGGTTATTATGTCGCGACAGGTGGGATGGTTACACAATTTAACAGATTAAATGTTATTTCAAATAATCTGGCAAATGTAAATACTAATGGTTATAAATCTGACGATATAGTTATCGGCGATTTTGAAAAAATGTTTAAAGAAAGTAGAGATATTTTACCACTTGATAATAATACAAAAGATGCAGCAAAATTTATAAATAGAGATTTAAATAAAATTCCACAAGTTGTTGAAGAATACACAAATTTTAAACTTGGAAATATGCAAAAAACAGGAAATGATTTAGATTTTGCTTTGACAAGAAAAAATGCCTTTTTTTTAGTTAAAACACCAGAAGGGATAAGAGCTACAAGAGATGGTAGTTTTGAAATAAATGAAGATGGTCATATTGTTACAAAAGATGGGTATGAAGTTCTACCAAAGACATATTTTGTAGATGGACATTTACTTGAAGTTAGACCAAATTTGCCTATGAAAGCAGATAAAAATGGGGATTTGTATCAAGATGGATTACAAACAAACTCTTTATATATTGCTTCTTTTGAAGATGTAAAAAAACTTAAAAAGGTTGGGGATAATATGTATGATTTTTCAGATATGCAACCTATTAAGAATGGAAAAAATGGCTTAGTTCAAGGTTTTGTGGAAAAAAGTAATATAAATGCAGTAAAAGAGATGACAAATTTAATAGAAACTAATAGACTTGTAGAAATGTATCAAAAAGTGATGGATACTCAAATGAATGAAGTAAATAAAGAAGCGATTGAAAAATTAGCAAATGTAAGAGGATAATTTTTGGAATATAATTTGCTATGTTATGATATATTATCTTTTATATTTAAGGAAAAAAAATGTTAAGAAGTTTATATAGTGCAGCAACAGGGATGATTGCTCAACAAACAAGTATTGATGTAACTTCAAATAATATAGCAAATGTAAATACAGTAGGTTATAAAAAACAAAGAGCAGAATTTGCTGATTTATTTTATCAAACAATGGAATATGCAGGAACTTCTACAAGTGCTACTACAACTTCTCCAACAGGGATAAATGTGGGGTTAGGTGTTAGACCAACAGCTGTAACTAAACTTTTTTCACAAGGAAACTTTAAAGAAACGGGAAATAATTTGGATTTAGCAATTACAGGGAGTGGATTTTTTAAAGTACAATTACCAGATGGAACACAAGCTTATACAAGAAATGGAAGTTTTAAAGTTGATGCAGATGGTCAGATGGTTACAAGTGATGGATATGCTTTGGTTCCAAATATTGTAATTCCACCAGATACTGTTCAAGTAAGTATAGGGACAGATGGGACGGTTAGTGTGCTTCAAGCAGGTCAGACTCAATCTTCTCAAATAGGTCAAATTACCCTTACAAATTTTATCAATCCAGCTGGACTTCATGCATTAGGAGATAATAATTATATAAATACAACAGCGAGTGGTGACCCTATTGAAGGTGTAGCAGGGACTACTGGACTTGGTCAAATTCGTCAAGGGTTTGTGGAGATGAGTAATGTTCAGTTAGTTGAAGAGATGACGGATTTGATTACAGCTCAAAGGGCTTATGATGCAAATTCAAAAGCGATTATGACAAGTGATGAAATGTTAAAAACAGTTAATCAACTTAAAAGATAAATAATGTGGATTGAAAACTATCTATTTAATCCAAGTTTTTTCCAAAAAATTCTTTCTTTTTTTCTTTTTCCTTTTACTTTAATTTATTGTTTAATTGTATATTTTAAATTTCCAAAAAAATATAAAGATATGAATATACCTATTATTTCTATTGGCAATATTATTATAGGTGGAAGTGGAAAAACCCCTTTTACTATCTCTTTATTAAATAGATTTGATAATTCTGCTGTGGTTTTAAGAGGATATGGTCGTAAAAGTAAAGGGTGTTGTTTAATTTCTAAAAGAGGGGAAATTTTAGAAGATGTAAATATTAGTGGAGATGAAGCTATGGAAATAGCTAAAAATACAAAAGCAACTGTGATTGTTGCTGAAAATAGAGAAGAGGGGATAGAATTAGCAAAAAAGATAGGGGTTAAGTTTGTTGTTTTAGATGATGGTTTTGATAAACCTTTTAAAAAATTAAATATTGTTATTGATGTGGATATTAAAAGTAATTTTTGTATTCCAAGTGGGGGGTATCGTTATCCAAGAAGTTTTTTAAAATATGCTGATATTGTTTTAAAAGAAAATATAGATTTTAAAAGAGTTGTAGAAGTACCTGAATGTAATGATTGTGTGTTGATTAGTGCTATTTCAAAACCTCAAAGACTTTTAGAATTTATAAAAACAGATAAATATTATTTTTTTATAGACCATTATGAGTATAAAAAAGAGGAAATTGAAAATATTTTAAAAAAATTTAATACAAAAACTATTTTAACAACTTATAAAGATTATGTAAAATTAGAAAAGTTTGGATTTGATATTAAAGTAATTGAACTTAATTTAAAAATTTCAGATGATGTAATTACAAAAATAGAAGATTATTTGGTAAAATACGATTAAAAAAAGGTATTTTGATGGATGTAAAAGAGATAAAAGAGGAAATTAAACAAGAAGAAACATTTTTATTAAAATTATTTCAACTTGAAAAATTGATAAAAAAATATAAAAATCAGTTAATAGTGATAGTTGTTTTAATAGTTATAGGTGTGATAGGAATTCAAGTAAATAATTATTTAAATACTCAAAATTTAATAAAAACAAATGAGGCTTATAATACTCTTTTGAGTAACCCAAATAATAAAGAAGCTTTGAAAGTTTTAAAACAAAATGAAAAATTGTTTAAACTTTATTTACTTCAAACTTCAAATAATGATATTACTAAACTTCAAAAAGTTGCAAAAGGTAGAGGGATTGTATCAGATATAGCAAAATATCAAATTGCTGTATTAAAAGGGGATAAAAAAGAGATAGAGAATTATGCTTTAAGTATAGGAGCTATTTATAAAGATTTAGCTTTACTAAATCTAGAAAGATTATATCTAAAAGATAATAATCATAAAAAAGCAAAAAAGATGGCATCTCAAATTACAGATGAACAAATTTTAAAAATAGCAAATGGACTTCTTCATTATGGGATAGTTAAATGAGAAATATATTTATTTTAGTTAGTGTTATTATCTTTTTTGTAGGGTGTGGGTCAAGAGAATATTTTGAACCTTCTCAAAAAGAAGTATCAAAACCTATTTATCTTGATAAACATATTGGAAGTGAAATAATATTTTTTACAAAAGATGTGGCTACATTATCTAACTATAAAACATTACCATCAAACACACAATTACCAAAAGGGTTTGTGGCTTTATCAGATAATTTGTCAAAAAAAGGTAATATTTTAAGAGTAAATGATAAAAATATAACTTTTAATAAATTGATTGTAACAGCAAATAAAAAAAATAATTTAGTTGCAATTCTGTTTGGAGATAATCACTTTGAACTTTATGATTTAACACAAAATAAAACTATATCTACATTAAAATTCGACCCTTTTTTAGCACTTAGAAAGTTTGTAGCAAAACCTTATTTTTATAAAAGTTTATTACTTATCCCTACATTAGATGGAAAAATGGTAATTTATGATTTAAATGAAAATAAAATGATTAGAAGTGTAGTTGTATCTCAAAAAGATTATTTTAATAATATTATTTATTTAGGTGTAAAAGATGATAATTTAATAGTAGCAAGTAGAGATAATTTAATCGTTATTGCTCCAAATATGGTAATGAATAAAAAATATAATATTAAACATATTTTAGTAGATGATTATATTTATGTTTTTACAATAGAAGGAAGGATTATTAAATTAGATTTTAATTTGAAAGTGATAAAAGAAAAAGAGTTTAAATATGCAAATATTTTAGCTCCAATGATTTATAACAATAATATTTATTTTATTAGTCGAGGAGATAAAGGATTTTTGATAAAAATAGATAAGTCATTAAAAACAGAGAAAATAATCCCTCTAAAAATTATGATAAAAGATGAATACAACCCTTTTTATGATAAAGAGAAAGAAGTATTTTTAAAAACAAATATTTTTTCTAACAATGGTGTTTTTTATATAGGTGATTATGAGTTAAAAGTAAAATGAGTAAAGAACTTGAAGCATTTATTGAATATTTAATCATTATAAAGGGACTTTCTAAAAATAGTGTAGATTTTTATAGAGCAGATTTAATACAATTTGAAGAGTTTATAAAGAAATCAATAATAAAATCAACAAGTGAAGATGTTATTGATTTTTTATCTTCAATAAAGAAAACAGAAAATTCACAAGTTATAAATCAAAGGACTTTAAATAGGAAACTTTCAAGTATAAATTCTTTTTTTAAGTTTGCTTATAAAGAAGACTGGACTAATAAAAAAATAAAAATAACACAATTAAAACCTCCTAAATCTTTACCAAAATTTTTATCAAATGAAGATATTAAAAATGGAATTAGTTTGATAGAAGGGGATAATTGGATAAATTTAAGAGATAAGGCTTTGATTTTATTTTTGTATGCGACAGGACTTAGAGTAACTGAGGCGATGAATAGTAAAAAAAATGATATTGAAGATGGATGGATAAGAGTAAGAAGTGGAAAAGGGGATAAACAAAGATTAGTGCCTATTGCAGGAGTTGCTTTGGAAGCATTAAATGAATATTTATATAAACGACCTCATATTAGTGATTATTTGTTTATAAATTCAAGAGGTGGGCAACTTTCCAGAATAAGTGCTTTTAATATTACAAAAAAATATTTAAATGTTTCACCTCATGTGCTTCGCCATTCTTTTGCTACAAGTTTAGTTTTAGGTGGAGCTGATTTAAGAGTAGTCCAAGAACTTTTAGGTCATGCTAGTTTGATAACAACTCAAATTTATACCCATATTCAAAAAGAAAATTTATTTAGTACAGTTCAAAAATTTCACCCATTGAAGGATTTTGATTGAAAATAAATGAAAAGTTATTTGATAAAAATATTATCTTAAAAGAACTAACTGATATAACTCCAAAAACAAGAAAAAAAATTAAAGTTTATATAGGGGTAGATATGAAAAATTATTATTATCTTTTAGTGGAATTAAATACAAAAAGTAAAGTTTTATTAAAAAATGTAAAAGAGATGATAAATTTTGTAACACCTCTTAGTGATATAAATTTTAGAAATAACAAAAAAATTGTTTTTCTTGAAAGTCAGATTTGCTCAAAAGCAAAAGAGTTTTTAAAAAATAATGGTTGGAGGGTATTATGATTTTATGTGATATAGGGAATACCCATTTTCATTTTAATAAAGATGGAAGAATTTTTGATGAGGTTAGTTGTAGTATAAAAAAAGAAAAAATTTATTTTATTAGTGTAAATGATAAAAAAACTCAACAATTATTGAAAAAAAATCCTACAAGTATAGATTTGTCAAATTTTGTCAAATTTAATACCTCTTATCACGGATTAGGAATTGATAGAATTATGGCTTGTAAAAGTATTACAGATGGAATAGTAATAGATGCTGGAAGTGCTATAACTATTGATATTATGAGTAATAATATTCATCTTGGTGGATATATTTTACCTGGAATAATGAAATTAAATGAAGTTTATAGACAAATTAGTGAAAAGTTGGATTATAATTTTTTAACAAATGTAGATTTAAATATTATTCCATCAACTACACAAGAGGCGATTAGTTATGGTGGTATTGGGATGATTTTAAGTTTTATAGCAAAAATATCGAAAAAAGAGAAAATATATTTTACAGGTGGAGATGGAGTTTATTTATCTAAATTTTTTGATAATTCTATTTATATAAAAGATTTAGTTTTTAGAGGTATGATACAAACAATAGATGAGATACAATGATTTAATTTTTGGTAAAATATCAAAATAAAAAAGTAATAAAAATTAAAGGAAATGAATGATAACCGTAGCATTACCAAAAGGAAGAATAGCAGAACAAACATTAGAAATATTTAAGAAAATTTTTAATGAGGATTTTGAATTTAAAGGGAGAGAGCTTATTTTAAAAAAAGCAGGATTTACTTTTTTAAATGTAAGAAATTGGGATGTGGCTACTTATGTAGAACACGGAGCAGCAGATATTGGAATAGTTGGATATGATGTAATAAAAGAACTTAATAGTGATGTATTAGAACTTTTAGATATGAATTTAGGTAAATGTAGAGTGTGTGTAGGTGGAATAGCAGGAGATGATAGTTACAAAAACAAAACAGAACTAAAAGTTGCTACCAAATTAGCAGGAATAGCAAAAGAATATTTTTCAGAAAAAGGGATTCCAGCTGAAATTATAAAACTTAATGGCTCAATAGAACTTGCCCCACTTATAGGACTTAGTGATGTGATAGTAGATATTGTAGAAACTGGAACTACTATGAAAGAAAATGGATTAGAAATAAAAGAGAATGTATTAGATTATGTAAGTGCGAGATTGATTGCAAATAAAAATTCATTTGTAGCAAAAAAACCACAAATTATTTCTCTTTATGAAAATATAAAAGAGCTTGTATGAATGGATTAGATTTATATGCAAAAATAGAATATTTGTTTGATTTTGAAGATGTGATGGAATTTTTGTGGGATAAATATATTGAAGAATTAAAATCACTAAAAGTTCAAACTATATTAGATATAGGATGTGGTAGTGGTGGATTTATGTTAAAAGCAAAAGAAGCTGGGTTTGATATAGTTGGTATTGATATTAGTGAAGAGATGATAAATTTAGCAAAACAGAAAGGTTTAGAAGTCTATAATAAAGATTTATGTGAATTTAAGGGAAAATTTGATGCTTGTGTAGCTATTTTTGATGTAATAAATTATATGGATAGAGAATATTTAAAAAATTTTTTTAAATGTGTAAAAAATGTATTAAAAAATGATGGATATTTTTTATTTGATATAAATACTTTATATGGATTTGAAGAGATAGCACAAGGGACATTATCAGTAGAAGATAATAAAATATTTGGTATTTTAAATTCAGTTTTTGAAGATGATAAAATGGAAACTAAAATAACTATATTTCAAAAAGATAAGAAATGTTATAAAAAAGAAGAGGGAAATATAGTTCAATATTTCTATAAAAATCAAGAATTAAAAAAATTAACTTCGCTAAAATTTAAAGAAAAAATTGATATAAATTTATATGGTGGAGATATGGCTGATAAAAATCTATTGGTATTTAAAAATAGTTAGTGGATTAGATGTTAAATCCACTAATTTTTAATTCTTTACTAAAATCTATATAATAAAGTTTATCTATCTCTATATCTTCTGTTTCTGCTAAATATTTAGTAGCAATCATTGCTTGAATACTCCCTATTATTCCAACCATCGCAGGTATTACCCCTGCTACTTGATGTTCTTCTAAATTAAAAATATCTAAATTTTTATCTTTAAATAAACATACTTGACCAATCCATTTCTCTACACTTCCATAAAGCCAAGGAATATTATTCTCTTTTGCGAAAGTATCTATTTTTTTTCTTACTTCGAAATTATCTGTACAATCTATAATTAAATCAACTTGTTTATCAAAACTTTCAAATTTATCTACAATAGGGATAATTTTAGTTCCACATCTATAAGTCCTATCAGCTAAAACTTTTGATTTATATTTGCCAATGTCTTTGTCTGTAAATTGGAATTGTCTGTGAATATTATGAAGTTCAATAGTATCAAAATCTATAAGATAAATTTTTTTTAGACCTATACAACTCATTTCACTCATTACAATATTTCCAAGTCCTCCTGCTCCAATTATTAAAATTATTTTGTTTTTTAAATTATCTTGATTTTGTCCTAAAACTTCTATTTGTCTTCTAAACATTGTATTCCTTTATAAGCAGTTTGTATCATTTTATCTATCTCTTTATATTTGATTGTATAAGGGGGCATAAAATAGATAATATTTCCTAATGGTCTAAGTAAAACACCATTTTTTAACCCATATTTATAAACTTCAAGACCCATTCTTTTCTCAAATGGATAATCTATCATTTCAATAGCTGTTATCATTCCTGTTTGTCTAATCTCTTTTACATTTTTTAGTTTTTTAAATTTTTGGATTTTTTTCCATATATATTTTGATTTTTTTCTATTCTTTTTTAAAATATTTTGTTTTTCAAAAATATCTAGTGTTGCATTTGCACAAGCGATAGCTATCGGATTTGCTGTATATGAATGAGAATGTAAAAAGGCTTTTAGTTTTGTATAATCACAATAAAACTCTTTATAAATCTCATTTGTAGTTAATACACAACTAAGTGGCATATATCCACCTGTTAAACCTTTACTCAGACATAAAAAATCAGCTTTTATATTTGATTGTTCGTAGGCAAACATTGTCCCTGTCCTACCAAAACCAACTGCTATTTCATCAAGAATTAGTTTAATATCAAATTGAGTACAAAGTTTTCTAAGTCCTGATACAAAAATAGGATGATACATATTCATATTTCCAGCACATTGAACTAATGGTTCAATTATTAAACTACTTACATCTTTATGGTGGTTTTCAAAAAATATTTTACACTCTTTTAATTTTTGTAAAGCTTCTTTTTTGGATTGAGTTTTAGGTGTTGGTAAATTTATAGTTTTTATTAAAAGTGGTTCATAAGTTTGTTTATATAAAGCTACATCACCCACAGCCAAAGCACCCAAAGTTTCTCCGTGATAAGAGTTTTCTAATGAAAAAAATAGAGTTCTTCTCTCCCCTTTATTTAAGTAATAATGATAAGCCATTTTTAGAGCAACTTCTACGGCACTACTACCATTATCAGCATAAAAAACTTTATCAAATTTTGTAATATCACAAAGTCTTTGACTTAATTTTACAGCACCTTCGTGAGTAAATCCTGCAAAAATAATATGTTCTAATTTTTTAAGTTGTTTTTTTATTTTTTTATTTATATATCTATTTTGGTGACCAAAAATATTTACCCACCAACTACTAATAGCATCAATATATTTATTGCCCTCAAAATCTTCTAAATAAACACCTTTTGCTTTTTTTATAGGAATTAAAGGTAAAAATTCGTAATCTTTCATTTGCGAACAAGGATGCCAGTTAAAATTCAAATCTTTTTTTATAAAATCGCTGTTTTTCATTGTTTTACCCTTTAAATAAAATAGTTTTTTTAATATAATACCAAAAAATTTATATTTAAAGGCAATATTTAATGATTACTTGGATGCAAACTCATAAAAAATGGTTGATAATTACAATTTGGATAGCTACTATCGCTTTTGTTGGTGCTGGATTTGTAGGGTGGGGTGCTTATAGTTATGGTAAAAAGCAAGATGAGGTAGCAAGAGTAAAAGATGTATCTATCAAAGTTAAAGATATACAAGATATTTATACTCAACTATTTAATAATTTAAATCAAATGATGGGTGGTAAGCTTGATGAAGCAACTGCTAAACAATTTGGACTAGAAAAAACTGCTTTTCAAGAAGCTTTAAAAAAAGCAATGTTAATTCAATTTGCAAAAGATAATGGTCTTTATGTTACAAATAAAGAATTAGCAAAAAATCTTATTTCAATTCCTGCTTTTCAAAAAGAGGGTAAATTTGATAAATCTCTTTATAATATCTTTTTAAGAAATTCAAGATTAACACCAAAAGAGTTTGAAGAAAATTTAAAAAAAGATATTTTGATAGAAAAATTATTTAAAGCATTATCTTTAAAAAGTACAAAAACAACAAAAGAAACATTAGCAAGTTATATGTTAATGCAAGATAAAATTTCAATAAAAACTATAAAAGCACCAGAAATTAGTGTTAGTGAAGATGAAATTAAAAAATTTTGGGAAAAACATAAAGAAAAATATAAATCTGCTTTAAGTTATAATATAGGGTATTTTTATGTAGCAATAGATGGAGATGTAGCAAAAGCAGAAATGATAAGTTATTACGATGAACATAAACAAAATTATACAGATAAAGATGGGAAAATTTTAGAATTTGAAAATATAAAAGATAAAGTAAAAACTGACCTTTTAGCTAAAAAAACAAAAAAAGAAGCAATTCTTACTATGAAAAAACTTAAAAAAGGGGAAATTGAATTTAATAAAATTGATAATATTTCTTTAACTAATGATTATATTTCTTTTGATTTAATGAATAGATTAGTAGAAAATAAATTTTTAAAACCAACTTTAACACAAAAAGGGTGGTTAATAGCAAAATTATATCAAGTGAATAAACCTACAATATTAACTTATGAAAAAGCAAAAGAGTTTGCTAAAAATGATTTAATTATTGAAAAAACAAAACAAACTCTTATAAAATTAGCAAAAGATAATGTTGAAAACTTTTCAGGGAAAAATGTTGGATTTATAGGAAGAGATAATATTATGAATTTAAAAACTATGAGTATAGATGAAGCAAATCTATTTGTTCAAAATTTATTTAATTCAAATAAACCAAGAGGTTATGTTTTATTACCAAATGAAGACAATCCTCAAAAAGTTGTTTTATTTAAAATTATGGAACAGAAATTGCTTGATAAAAATAATTATGAAAAATATAAAGAGATGATAACTTCTTATTCAGATAAATTAAAAGAAGATAGATTAAATAATAATTTAATCCAAAAATTACAAAAATTGTATGAAGCACAGATTAAAGTGTATGTAAAAATTTGAAAAAGGATAAATATTGAAAACAATTTTAGGGATAGATATAGGTTCATCTAAAACTGTTGCTGTTATTGCTGATGTAGCTGAAGAACCTACTATTACGGGAGTAGGTATCGCTAAAAGTAAGGGGATTAGAAAAGGGACTATTACAAATATAGACCAAGCAGCAAATTCTATAAAACAAGCTGTAACAGATGCAAAAAGAATAGCAGGGACAAATGTAAATAAGGCGATTGTTTCTATCTCTACTGCTTATACAAAAAGTATAAAAAGTTATGGTATTGTAAATATTCCAAGTAACGAAATTACGATTTCTGAGATAAATAGAGCTATTCAAACAGCTCTTTATAATGCAACTATTCCAAACGATTATACTATTCTTCAAGCAATTCCAAACGATTTTAAAGTTGATGATATTACAGAAATAGAAGACCCAGAAGGGATGAGTGGAAGTAGATTAGAAGTTTCTATTCATATAATTATAGTTCAAAAATCGGCCATAGAAAATATAAAAAAAATGTTAAAACTTGCTGGTATTGTAGTAGAGAATATTGTATTAAGTTCATTTGCTTCTGCTATCGCTACATTAAATGATGATGAAAAAGAACAAGGTGTTGCTTTAATTGATATAGGAGCGACTACAAGTGATTTAATTATTTTTAAGGATAATGCTGTTAGATGGAGTGAATTTGTAGGAGTGGGGAGTCATCATATTACAAATGACCTTGCTATGGCATTACATACACCTATTTCAAAATCAGAAGAGATAAAATTAAATATTTCTAATTTAGATGAAAGTGATATTATAGATATTCCTATAATAGGTGATGAAAATAATTCACAAGCAGTTAATATTGTAACAATAAAAGAGATTATGTATGCTAGAATCAATGAAACTTTAATGATTTTAAATCAACTTATAGAAAAAAGTGGACTGAAAGGCAAACTTACAGGAATAGTATTAACAGGTGGTTTTACTAATTTATCAGATTTAAGAGAAACTGCTATCTCTATTTTTGGAAATATGTCAGTTAGAATAGCAAAACCAAAAGAGATAAATGGATTATTTGATAATTTAAAAGCACCAGAATTTTCAACGGCGATAGGTTTAATTCTCTATGCCTTAGGCAAACACTCATCTTATGAAATAGATTCAAATAAAAAATTTCGTTCAAAATATACAATAGAAACAGTTGGTCAAGAGAAAATGGAACAGATAAGTGAAATTAAAAATGAAGAAACAGGTGAAAAAGAGAGTATAGTTCAAATTATAGATAAAAATGAAAAGGTATCACCATTTCAAAAAATTTCAGTATGGTTTAGAAACCTATTTTAAAAGGAGCAAAAATGTCAGAAGCATATAATATAATTGAAAATGAAGAATTTACAGAAAATGCAGTAATAAAAGTTGTTGGTGTTGGTGGTGGTGGTGGCAATATGCTTAACCATATGATTGAAAAAGGGATAAAAGATATAGAATTAATTTGTACAAATACAGATGTTCAAGCTCTAAAAACAAATAAAGCACCTATAAAAATACAACTTGGAAAAGAACTTACCAAAGGTCTTGGTGCTGGAATGGAACCTGAGATTGGAAAAGGTGCTGCTGAGGAAAGTTATGATGATATAAAAAGAGTTCTTGAAGGTGCTGATTTGGTATTTATTTCTGCTGGAATGGGTGGAGGAACAGGTACGGGTGCTGCTCCTGTAATCGCTAAAATCGCAAAAGAATTGGGTGCTTTGACAGTAGGGGTCGTAACAAAACCTTTTAGAAGAGAGGGTGCGAAAAGGGCTAAACTAGCTGAAATAGGATTTAATGAATTAAAAAATGAATGTGATTCAATAGTAACAATATTAAATCAAAAACTTTTATCAATTATAGATAGAAGAGCAAGCAGAACAGATGCTTATAAAATGGTAGATGATATTTTATATCAAGCAGTTGGTGGTATAAGTAATATGATTGTTTCTTTTGGAGAAAATGATGTAAATGTGGATTTTGCTGACCTTAAAAAAGTTATGAGTCATAGAGGTATGGCACTTATGGGAATAGGTAGAAAAAATGGTGATACATCAGCAATAGATGCTTTAAGTCAAGCTATTGAATCTCCTTTACTTGATGATACAAATATATCTGATGCAAGAGGTTTACTTGTTCATTTTACAATAAATGAAAACTATCCATTAGTTGATATTGATGAAGCGATGGAAGATATTCTTGGTGAATTGATGGAAGATGAAGGGATTGATATCATAATAGGTGAAACAACAAATCCTAATTTAGGAGATGATGAGATTGTTGTTACAATTATTGCTACTGGATTTGATGAAAACAAACCAGTAAATAAAACAACTATAAATAAAAATAATAGACCATCTATAAATTTAAGCATTTTAGATCAAAAAGTTGTAGGAAACGAGGGTTATGAGGGGTTAGAATTAAGTGGTGAAGATATTGATATACCTACTTATATGAGAAAAGGAAGAGATTAAACTCTAACTTTTCTATTTTATTTAACACAATTATGATTAAATTTTTATTCTACCACTAAAAGCTTTATATAAAGATGTGATATCTACATTTTCAAAATTTACTCCCATTGGGATACCTTGGGCGATTTTTGAAAAAGTTAAATTCTGATTTTTTAGTCTTTCTTCAAGATATAAAATTTTTGCTTCATTTTCTATTGAGTGAGTATATCCGAAAATTATTTCATTTATATTTTTTTTCTTAATTAATTTAATCAGTTTTTCTATTTTGTCATTATCTAATTCAGGCATTACAAAATAATATCCTTTGAAAATGTCATTTTCTTCGAGTAAAATAATATCTTTTGAATGAGCAACAATACAAATTTTATTTTCTCTATCACTCATACATATTTCACATAACTCATTTTCACTTAAATTACCACACTCTTTACATTCATCAATAGCAGTTATTGCACTTTCTATAGAATTAGCTATTTTCATACCTATAAATTTATTTTTGATTAAAAACATAGCCATTCGTGTAGCAGATTTTTTACCTATTGTAGGGAGTTGTTGTAGATTTTCTATTAGTTCATCTAAACTTTTCAAGTTTTTCAAAAACATTACCTTTTTTGGTAGAATTATAACAAAAAAGGAGAAAGTTTGTGTAAAAATGAATTGAGTGATTTTCAAAAATATATTTTATTTAAAAGGGGAACAGAAAAAGCTTTTAGTGGTAAATATTGGAATAATACAAAAGAGGGTAGTTATTTTTGTGTTTGTTGTGATAATCTATTATTTGATAGTAAATATAAATTTGATAGTGGAACAGGTTGGCCTAGTTTCTGGGATAAAAGTGGAAAAATAAAAGAATATAGAGATATATCTTTTGGTATGGAAAGGATTGAAGTAAGATGTGGTAAATGTGATGGGCATTTAGGGCATGTATTTAATGATGGAGTAAAACCTACATCTATGAGATATTGTATAAATTCAGCAAGTTTGAATTTTATAGAGAAAAAATAGAGTTATTTTTTTAAAATAACTGATATACTTTTCTCAAAATATTTTTTCATATCCATAATTTTATCTATTGATAGGTTATTTATTTTTTCTTCATATTCAAGCAAAGGAGTAATATTACCTTTTGCAAAATAACTACCAAAAAGTTGGCTTGTGCTATCACTACTTTCAAGAGATGTGATAAAATCCATCTTTGTATTTAGTTTAAGTTTTTTTAATTGTTTTTTTGAAATTTTGTAGTTTTGTAGTATTTTTTTTATCTCTTTTTCTACAATTTCGGCTTTTATTTCAGGATTACATACGGCTAATATTAGAAATAAACCATTATCCATATTATCCATAGGATAAGCATATATTTGATTTACAAGTTCTTTATCATATATAAGTTTTTTGTTTAAAATAGAACTTTTTCCTTGACTTAATAATTCGCTTAAAGCTGAAAGAGTTGTAATATCGTCGTGAGCGAAATTTGGAATATGATAAGCAATAGCAACCATTTCAAGTTCTGTTTCTTTATGTAAAATAACTTTCTTATCTCCATCAAGAGGTGGTTCAATTTGATGAACTTTTGGTATTTTTTTAGTGTTTTTGATACGAGAAAATTTCTCTTTTGCGATTTTAAATACCTCATCTTTATCTATATCTCCTGCTACTACAATTACAGCATTTTGTGGTTGATAAAAAGTGTTATGAAATTCTCTAATATCTTCAATGCTCCAATTTAAAATATCTTCTTTAAATCCAATAGGTGTCCAGTGATATGGATGATATAAATAAGAATTATTAAAAAGTCTAAAATATAAATATCCTAATGGATTATTATCAGTTCTCCATAATCTTTCTTCATAAACTACTTTTCTTTCTCTTTGAAACTCTTCATCTGTAAGTTTTAAATTCTTCATAACCTCAGCAAAAAGAGATAAATTTTTTTCTAAATGTCTTGATGCAGATTTTATGAAATATTGAGTATAATCAAAACTAGTAAAAGCATTATCCACACCTCCTACACTTTTAACTATTTTATCAAATTCACCCTCTGCTAAATTTTTTGTAGATTTAAAATTCATATGCTCTAACATATGTGCAATTCCACTTTTGCCCATTATTTCATTTCTACTACCAACTTTGTAGATAATATTTGTGCTAACAACATCACTCCCTTTATTCATAGGGATTGCTACTATTTCTAATTGATTTTTTAATTTTTTTGTATAAAATTTTGGTAAATTCAAATTTTCTCCTTATTATATATTTAAAACTTTTTTAATACCTTTTTCAATTTCTTTTGGATTTGATTTTGATACGAATCCATCAGCATTTAAACTTTTTGCCATCTCTTCATTACTTTTTCCACTCATACTTGAATTTACAATTATTGGAATATGTGAGTATTCTTTATTGTTTTTAACTTGTTTGATTACTTCAAAACCACTTGCTACTGGCATTTCAAGGTCTGTAATAATCACACCTATATTTTCAGCCCCATTACTAAATAGAAAATCTAATAATTCTTGTCCATTATTAAAAATTTTATATTTAAGTCCAAGTTTTTCCATAATTTTAGACATAATTTTAAGTACAGGTTTTGAATCATCAGCTATTAAAATATATTTATCTAAATCAATTTTTGATATGTTTTCTAATTCTTTTTCTTTTTCTTCTTCTATCCAAGGAAAAGCTTCTACTGCCATTTTTTCTATATCAACTATTTGAACAATTTTTCCATCATAATATTTTGTATGACCGATTACTTTTTGAGAAGGATTTGAGTCATCATCATTTCTTGTAATATCACTCCATTTTTTTGTCAGAATTCTTTGAGCTTGATAGATACGAATTCCTACTAAAATACCACTAAAATCACAAACCATAATAATTTTATCATCACTTGGAATAGCAAATTTATCTAAATTTATATTCATTTCTCTATAAAAAAACCATTTTCTCATATCAATTACAGGAATATTGTAGTTTCTCATAGTGATTAATCCCTCTACAAAAGGAACATCAGAGATAATATCTACAAATTCATTATGGTATTTTATAATTTCCTTTATTTTAAAAATATTTATCGCATATAAATCTCCATCTTTTTCTAATTGAAAAGTAAAAAATTGTGCTTCATTTCTAAGATGAAGGGTTGTAATAGCATCTATATCATTCATTTTTGACCCCTTAAATGTTGTTTTGCTTGTGTTAAAATATGTTCATCATTTATTTCATCAAAAAATTGAAAACTCTTTCCACTTTGAATACTTCCATCAAGTAAATCACCACTTTTTCGATATTCTAAATCAAGTTCAGCTATTTTAAATCCATCTAATGTATTTGCAAAATTTTGTAATCTATTATTGTTTTTTTGATGAGTAAATAAATAACAATACCCTTTTTGCCCATATCTTGCCACACGACCACGAAGTTGATGAAGAGTAGCAAGTCCCATTCTCTCAGCTCCAACTATTATAATAGTTGTAAGTCTTGGAAGAGAAATACCTACTTCAATAACTGTTGTTGTAAGTAAAATATTACCATAATTTTTGAATTCTTCGAGTATTTTTTCTTTATTTTTGTCTTTCCCGTGTGTGAGATATACTTTATCAAAATGTTTATACCAAAAATCTTTTGCTTCTTCTAAACTTTGATAGTTAAAATTTTTACTTTCTTCTACAAGAGGATAAACTATTATTATTTGATTGTTATTTGAAATTTCTATGTTTATTCTTGTGATTAAATTTTTAAAATCAGTTTTATCAATTACAAAAGTATCTATATCTTTTTTAAATGGTAAATCTTTCATTAGTGAAATATTTACAAAGTTTGATAAAATAAGTGCTTGGGTTCTTGGGATAGGAGTAGCACTAAATTGTAAAAAATGGGGAAGTTTTTTGTTTTTACTTGTCATTTTAGCTATTTGTTCTCTTTGCATTGTTCCAAAGCGATGTTGTTCATCTACCATTACAAGTTCAACTTCGGGTAGGTCTTGATACAAAAGGGCATGAGTTCCTACGAGAAGTTTTGAATTAAGTAAATCCTCTTTTTTATATTTTGATTTATTTGTTACAAGTGTTACTTTTTCATCTAAATATTTACAAGCTTCCTCATAAATTTGATTTGCTAAAATTGAAGTGGGACACATAATGATACTTTTATTAGCTATATAAGCACTACTAAGCATTACGATAGTTTTTCCACTTCCTACATCACCTATAATTACACGACGGGTTTGAGTAGTTGAATTTAAGTCGTTTTGAATATCTTGAATTGTTTCTTTTTGAGAATTTGTAAGGGTAAAAGGGAGTTTTTTGATAAAAGGGGTTATATCTTTTTTAATTGCTTTTATAGCTGGATAGATTCTTTTTTTTGTTTGTAGTTTTTTGATGTGATTATATATTTCAGTAAATTTAAGAGCATAATTATTTTCTAAATTTGGTATTTTAGTTGGAAAATGGATATTATATATCTCTTGTGCTATTTTTGGAGGGACTTCTGCTAAATTTCGGATAGTTATATATTTTTTTATAAGTGGTTTTAGTGTTTTTGAATTTATAGCAGTTTTATAAACTACATTTATTTTATTTACTTCTGTTACTATTCTTGGCTGGATTATTTGAAAGTTTTTAAGTGAGCCTTTTATG
>Ga0256837_1000999_pt1 | contig 20701 bp, 16 predicted proteins | sample 4562384metaG_FD_185976 | JGI IMG/M metagenome (GOLD analysis project Ga0256837, IMG submission 185976) | Hydrothermal vent microbial communities from Guaymas Basin, Mexico - 4561-384 | ecosystem: Environmental > Aquatic > Marine > Hydrothermal vents | place: Mexico: Guaymas Basin | collected...
ATGTGGAGAATGTATCTCTGTTTGTCCAGTTGGAGCTATGGCTTCAACTGATTTCAAATATACAACAAATGTTTGGGAACTAGAAAATGTACCATCAGCTTGTGCTCACTGTTCATCTGCTTGTAACCTTGAGTACAATGTAAAAGATGGCAGTATTTATAGAGTAACAAATGAAGATGATTATGATTCACTTTGTGGAGCTGGTCGTTTTGGATATGACTATGAAAATAGAGTTGTGTCTAAAGATGAAAATGCATTCGATAAAGTGGTATCAGCATTTAAAGATGCTTCATCGATAGCGTTTAGCTCAATGATTACGAATGAAGAAGCATATTTACTACAAGAGATTAAAAATAAATATGGCGTAAAACTTATAAATGAAGATGCAAGATCTTTCCAAGAGTTTATAAATGCTTTTTCTAGTGTAACTGGAAACTCTTTATATAGTGGAGATTTAGCTGATGTTGCGCAAAGTGATTATGTTATCACTCTTGGATGTGCAGTATCATCTGATAATCCTATGGTAAGATTTAACCTAGCTCAAGCTGTAAATAATAACAGAGCATGGGTATCAGTAATCCATCCTATCGAAGATTACAGTATTCAAAATCTTATCACTCAGTATATGAAGCATGAAGTTGGTTCAGAAGAAGCGATACTTGCAATGCTATGTGATTACTTTTTAAGTGATGATGCAAAAGCAGGACAAAAATCTTTCTTTGATTCTATTGACTCTGGTTATATTTGTGGTGAAAGTAGTATTGGTGAAGAGGAATTTGACTTACTTGTTGAACATAAAATTCGTAAAAAGAATCCTATACTTATTTTAGGCGCAGATTTATACAATCATCCTCAAGCTAAAAATATTGCGAAAATGGCAGGTTTACTAGAAGCTCATAGTGATTTTAAAGTTATAATTATTCCAAGTGATACAAACACACTTGGTGTATCTATGATTTGTTCCCTTGATGCGAGAGACGGTAAAGCAGATATTGGTTATAACGCAAACGCAAAAGTAACTATATCTGCTAAATCTGGTTCTGACCTTGATATGCCAGCACTGAATCAACAAGAGGGTACATTTACAACTGTAAACAAAGATGTCGTGCCTTTAAATGCAGGACTGTCTTATAATGGTTATGAGTTAAGTGATATTGCTAGAGAGTTAGAGATTTATTGTAAAAATGTTATTGATTACACAAAACAATTACCATTAACAAAAGGTTTTAACGCTACAAATTTTGATGACCTACCTAACTACTATCAAAATGATGGTACTCAAGTTAGAGGTTATAAACTGGCAAATATATCATCAGAAGTAGATTTCACTTTAGATGATGTAGCTGATATAAAAGAGTTTAATGGGACTGTACTTTATTCTCACAATCCAATCTCTCAGTTTAATGTGTTTACAGATATGGCACATCAAATTGTAGATAAAAACTTACTTTTAGGTTCACAACAGTTTGCAACTGCTGCGAAAATCAAAAGTGGTGAAGATGTGAAGTTTGTTATAGATGGCGTTGAGATGCAAAGACATTTTCAAGTTAGCAATAAGCTAAAAGGAACAGTAGCAATAAATCCAAACTTTGATTTAATGGATAAGAGTGAATCTTATCGTTATAAACAAGTTAAGATAGAGAGGGTCTAATGAGCGAAAATATTACGATTAATATTGATGGTAAAGATATACAGACGCAAGAGGGTGAGTTTATATTAAACGCAGCCAGAGCAAATGATATTTACATTCCAGCAATTTGTTATCTAACTAGATGTAGTCCGACACTAGCTTGTCGTATATGTTTAGTTGAGGCTGATGGGAAACAGGTTTATGCTTGTAACGCAAAGTCTAAAGATGGTATGAGTATTACCACTTCGACTGAAAATATTGAGAAAGAGCGCCGTGCAATCATGGAAGTTTATGATGTAAATCATCCTCTTCAATGTGGTGTTTGTGATCAATCAGGTGAATGTGAACTTCAAAACTATACTTTAGAGATTGGTGTTGATTCACAGTCTTATACGGTAAAAGATGTAGATAGAACTTCTCATGATTGGGGACACCTTCACTATGATCCGGGTCTTTGTATAGTTTGTGAGCGTTGTGTTACTGCTTGTAAAGATATGATTGGTGATAACTCTCTTAAAACTATCCCTCGTGGTGCTGATGCGTTAGAAGCTGAGTTTAAAGAGACTATGCCAAAAGATGCTTATGCAATGTGGAACAAACTTAATAAGTCTGTTATTGGTCTTACAAATGGAACTGATGTTCTTGACTGTACATCTTGTGGTGAATGTGCTGCTGTTTGTCCAGTTGGAGCACTTGTAGATACTCACTTTATGTATAAGTCGAATGCTTGGGAGTTGAACCAAATCCCTGCTACTTGTTCACATTGTTCAGCTGGATGTCAAATAACTTATGATGTTAAACACACAAGTATTGAAAATGATGATGATAAAATTTACCGTGTAATGAATGAATGGAATTATGTTTCACTCTGTGGTGCTGGTAGATATGGATTTGATTATCAAAATACTAATGTAGTTAAAGACGAAACTGCTTTTGCAAATGCAGTAGAAGCTTTTAACAAGGCTGATACAATTGAGTTCACTTCAACTATTACAAATGAAGAAGCGTATGTACTTCAAGCACTAAAAGAGAAACTTGGTGTAAAGCTTGTAAATAATGAAGCTAAAGCATTTCAAACTTTTATGAATGATTATTCTGAAATCTCTGGAACTAAACTTTATGGACATGACTTAGAAGCAGCTCACAATGATAACTTTATAGTATCGGTTGGTGCAGCACTTAAAAGTGATAATCCAAATGCTAGATACGCACTAAATAACTCCATGACGGTAAATAAAGGTGCCGGATTATACTTTCATCCTGTAAAAGATCCTATTATAGAAGGTCTTGGTAAAAGTATTATGACTGTACCTCATGCTCCACTTCAAGAGGAGGTTGCTCTTTATCTTGTTTTAGATTTATTTGCAGATAAAGAAAAACTTCCAAGTGAAGTAACTGAGTATTTAGCATCTTTTCACTCTGAAAAAACTATTACAGTAACTGAAACTATTAAAGAAAAAGTTGTTGAAATTATTAAAGAGGTAAAAGTTAATGAAGAGACAGGCGAAGAGGAAGAGGTAGAAGTAGAAAAATCTAAAATGGTTACTAAAAAGGTTGAAAAAGAGGTAGTTGTTGATGATAATCGTCTTTTAGAGATCTTAGGTGCTGATTCTAAGTTTATGGAAGTTTTAGAGAAGAATCTTAAGAAAAAAGACTCTTTCTCACTAATTGCTGGACCAGATTTATACAATCATCCAAACTCTAAAAATTGTGCACGTCTTTTAGGTTTGATTGAAAAATATACAGCATTTAATATTACAATGATTCCTACACTTACAAATACTTTAGGTGTAGCTCTTATTTGTGATTTAGATGATACTAAAGGCTCTTATACTGTTGGTTATAACGTTAAGGCCGACTTTACTTTATCTGGTACTGGTAATGGTGACTTAGATATGCCAGCTATTAATCAGCAAGAGGGTACACTAACTTCAATAAACAAAAGAGTTAACCCAACAAATGCAGCACTTCCTTACGGTGGTTATGAGTTAAATGATATTGCAAATGCTCTTGGGATGAAAACTGATAATGTTATTGATTATACAGCAACTCTTCCAACTGCAAATGGTTTTAAAGCTCAAGCATTTGATAGCCTTCCAAATCATTATGATAATGATGGAACTGAGCATCGTGGTTATGTACTTGATAATGTAAGTACTACTAAATCCGCTGATGAGAGTGTTGAAAAATTCTCTGATACGAAACTAGAAGGTTCTTTAATCTATCTTGCAAACCCAGTAAGACAGTTTACAGACTTTACAGCAAAAACAACAGAACTTGATGAAGTGTCTGGTCTTTATATGAGTGAAGAGTTCTTAAGTAACTCAGAACTAAATGAAGGTGATAGTGTTAAGGTTAAAACAGATATTGGTGAAATCATTGTAAATGTTGTAAGTGATAACAAAATTACTGGCGATATCGCATGTTTAACAACATTTGATTCTAAAATAAATTCAGGGGCAGTTGTAAGTGGTTACCGTTTTGCAACAGCTTCGATACAAAAGGTGTAATATATGGAAACAGCATATTTAATTGAAACGGTTATAAAAATCGTTGTAATTTTACTTGTATTCTCAATGCTTGCGGGTATTGGTACTTACTTTGAAAGAAAGGTACTTGCATTTATGCAACGCCGTTTAGGACCAATGAATGTTGGACCTTACGGAATGTTGCAATTTGGTGCAGATGCGATAAAGCTTTTTACAAAAGAGGATATTGTTCCAACAAATGTAGTTGGCAAAATCTTTAAAATTGCTCCAGTCATTACTGCAGCTACTGCATTTATGGCAGCTGCAGCAATTCCATTTTTACCATCTTTTACAGTATTTGGATACGAAGTTCATCCTATTGTAGCAGATATTAACATTGGTATTTTATATATTTTAGGAATTATGGGTGTTGGTCTTTATGGTCCACTTCTTGGTGGTATGGCTTCAGCAAATAAATTTTCACTACTTTCAGCTGCTCGTGGTGCTGCTGTGTTTATCTCGTATGAAGTAGTTACAGGACTTTCTATTTTAGCTCCAATTATGATGGTTGGGTCACTTTCACTGATTGACTTTAATGATTACCAAATGGACAATGGCTGGATGGCTTTTTCTCAACCAGTAGCATTTATATTATTTTGGATTGCTGCATTTGCTGAAACTGGTCGTACACCATTTCACTTAATTGCAAATGATCACGAAATTATTGATGGTTTTGGTACTGAGTATTCTGGTATGAGATGGGGACTTTTCTTCATCGGTGAATATGCAAATATGTTCTTTATCTCTTTTGTTATTCCACTTTTATTTTTAGGTGGTTATGGCGATGGTAGTATGTTAGGTGCGTTTGCATTACTAGGTAAGATGTCATTCTTCTTCTTTTTCTTCTTATGGACAAGAGCTGCATGGCCAGATGTTAGACCAGATCAACTTATGTGGTTGTGTTGGAAAGTTCTAATGCCAATAGCAGTATTAAATATCTTAATTACTGCAATTGTGATGATGTAAGGGGTGATGATGAATAACGAACAATTTAACAATAGAGATGTAAGTAACGGTTACTTCCTTGTAGATATTGAGGACTATCCAACTACTGGTTGGGATAAGTTTAAGCGTGTAATAAAGAGAAGCTTAAGAGGTGAACTTTTTGTAGGTTTATGGGTAGTTCTTCGTGAAATGATATTTTTCAAGAAGCATACCATCTCTTATCCTGAAGAAAAAATGCCAATTGGACCACGTTACCGTGCAGTGCATCAAATGAAAAGACTTTGGGAATCAGATACTGAACGATGTATTGGTTGTGGTCTTTGTGAGAAGATTTGTATATCTAATTGTATTAAAATAGATACAAAGATAGACGAAAATTCTCGTAAAGAGGTTTCAGAATATACAATTAACTTAGGTCGTTGTATCTTTTGTGGATATTGTGCTGAAGTTTGTCCGGAGTTAGCTATTACTCACGGTGGTGAATACGAAAATGCATCAGATCAACGTGAACATTTTACTGATTATGCAGATATGTTAACACCATTAGAAAAGATGACAGCGGGAACTCAACAAGAGTTTGAAGGTTTTGGTGCAATTACACCAAATGAAGAAGCGCGTATTAAGAAAACGCCTCTATCTTATTAAGGAGATTGGATTATGTTTGAAGCAGTAGCTTTTTACCTGTTTGCATTTTTAACAATTGCGATGTTTTACATTACAGTTACAACATCACAAGCTTTGTATGCATTGACTGCATTAGCAGCAGGGATGATTTTTATATCGGCATTTTTCTTTATACTAGGTGCTGACTTTTTAGGTGCGGTTCAAATCGTTGTTTACTCTGGAGCTGTAATGGCTTTATATGCATTTGGTATGATGTTTTTTGATACAACTAGGGACGTTAAAGAGAAGCAAGGGAACAAATACCTTGTAGTTGGACTATCAGCTATAACAGCAGTTTTAATTGTAGTTATTTTCTCTGCTCCAATTGTATCTAACAATATTGCAGCACTTTATCCTATGGTAGAGGGTGCAGGAAATACACAAGAGATAGGTTTAGTTTTATTTACTAAGTATCTTGTTCCATTTGAAGTAGCAGCAGTTATGCTTCTTGTAGCTATGGTTGCAGGTATTGTACTAGCAGGTAAGAAGATGGACTTATCTTTAACTTTAATGAGTGAAGATGAGATTAGACAAATAAAAGAAGATAAAGATAAGAAGGTAACATCATGATGGAAATAGGCTTGAATCATTATCTTGTACTATCAACAATCCTTTTTGCGATTGGACTGATAGGCGTAATGAGAAGAAAAAATCTTCTTATGTTATTTTTCGCAACTGAAATTTTACTAAACTCTGTAAATATCGGTTTTGCTGCGATTTCACATTATTATGGTGACTTAACTGGTCAGATGTTTGCATTTTTCGTAATTGCAATCGCCGCTAGTGAAGTTGCTGTTGGACTTGGTTTACTTGTTGTTTGGCATAAAAAACATAACAATATTGACCTTGACTTTATGACAAGTATGAGGGGGTAGGTATGGAACTGTTTTTATATACTGCACTGTTTTCGCCACTAGTTGGTTCTTTATTCGCATCAATTTTTGGAGCATCTACAAAAACTAAATGGGCTGGTATTGTTCCAAGTATGTTACTTGGTCTTTCTCTATTAAGTAGTTCTGTACTTCTTATGTTGGTTCTTGGAACTGGACATACTGTACATGTTGAGATGATGACTTGGATGGCTACTGGAGATCTTTACATACCTTTTGGCTTTGTAGTTGATCAAGTATCTGTTACTATGATGATGGTTGTTACATTAGTTTCAACTGTTGTTCATGTATATGCTATTGGTTACATGGATCATGACAAATCTTTTAATAGATTTTTTGCATGGTTATCAGCTTTCGTTTTCTCAATGCTTATCTTAGTAATGAGTGATAACTTTGCTGGTCTTTTCATCGGTTGGGAAGGTGTTGGTCTTTGTTCATGGGGTCTTATTGGATTCTGGTATCACAAAGAATCAGCTACATGGGCAGCAAACGAAGCTTTCATTATGAACCGTATTGCTGACCTTGGTATGCTTATCGGAATCTTCCTAATTTACTGGAATACTGGAACATTACAATATGATGGTGCATTCGCTGCAATGCCTGGACTTGATACTTCAACTTTAACATGGATAGGAATCTTTCTTTTTGTTGGTGCTATGGGTAAATCAGCTCAGTTTCCACTACATACTTGGCTTGCTGATGCGATGGAGGGTCCAACTCCTGTATCTGCTCTAATTCACGCAGCTACAATGGTTACAGCTGGTGTTTACTTAGTTATTCGTTCAAATGAATTATATGCGCTTATACCTAATGTTGGTTTATTTATCGCATCTCTTGGTGCTTTTGTTGCAATTTTTGCGGCAACTATGGCACTAGTAAATCGTGATATTAAAAGAGTTATCGCTTACTCTACACTATCTCAACTAGGTTATATGTTTGCAGCTGCTGGTCTTGGGGCTTACTGGGTTGCATTGTTTCACCTTATGGCTCACGCATTCTTTAAAGCACTACTTTTTCTTGGCGCTGGTAATGTTATGCACGCGATGCATGATGAACTTGATCCATTTAAGATGGGTGGACTTGGAAAGACTATGAAGGGTACTATGATAATGATGACATTAGCTTCAGTGGCTCTTGCTGGGATTTTTCCACTAGCTGGGTTTTTCTCAAAAGATTTAATCCTTGAGGTGGCTTTTGTTGATCATCATTTCATAATTTATACAGTTCTTCTTTTAACTGCTGGTTTAACTGCATTTTATTCATTTAGAATTATTGCACTGATTTTTCATGGAGAAGATAGACATACTGCACTTGGTCATCATCCACATGAAGCATATAAATTTATGTTATGGGCGATTGCACCACTTGCAATACTCGCTGTAGTTGCTGGGTTTATGTTCAAAGGTACATACTTTGAAATGATTACTTATTTACTCCCAGATACAGAGTATCATGTACATAATCATACAACTTATTGGATTATGACTATTGGTACACAACTATTTGTAATTGTGTCAATTTTCTTTGCTTACAAAAAATATATGTCTCGTGATATTAAAGTTCCAGATGGCACTTCAGCGATGGAGAATAGTTTTAAATATAAACTATTAATTAACCAGTACTATATTCCACATTTTTATGAAGAGTACTTAGTAAAACCATATAGAGAACTATCAACTGTCCTTTGGGAGAGAGTTGATATGAAAATTGTTGATGCATCAGTTGATGGAATTGCAAAAATATTCTATAACACTGGTGAAAAAACAAGAGATATGCAAAGTGGAAATCTTTCTACAATGCTAAAATGGATGGTATTAGGATTAGTAATTCTTTTATCATTAGCTGTGGTTTTTGGACTTGCAGCTAGATATTCTGGTGAAATCGGTTCGGTTTTATCAGGTTTAGGAGTATAGTAGATGTTAGATCATATCTTATCGATTTTAGTTTTCTTTCCGGCACTCGCAGCAGTACTTGGATTTGTTGTTCATAAGGATAGTATGCGTTCATACGGTGTAGCAGTAGCTACAATCGAGTTTGCTTTATCTTTATGGCTTTGGTATGCGTTTGATAATAATGTATCTGGTATGCAATTTATGGAACAAATCGCTCTTATCCCTGCATTTGGTATTAACTACATTGTTGGTGTAGATGGAATATCTCTTTTCATTATTGTTTTAGCAGCATTCTTTACAATGATAGGGATAGCTAGTCTTACTGATACTAAAGATGTTAAAAACATGATAATCACACTTCTGTTCTTACAGATGACTATGGTTGGTGTATTTGTTGCTCTTGATGCAATGGTGTTTTATCTTTTCTGGGAGCTTTCACTTGTTCCGATGTTATATATCATAGGTGCATGGGGTGGACCTAGAAGAATCTACGCATCTGTTAAGTTTTTCTTATATACATTTGCAGGTTCATTAGTTATGCTTGTTGGTATGCTTTTTATGGCTTATTTTTATTACCAAGCTACAGGTCAATGGTCATTTGCAATTTTAGACTGGTATAGACTTATACTTCCAGAATCATTCCAACTGTGGCTATTTGTTGCATTTTTCTTTGGTTTTGCTATTAAAGTTCCAATGTTTCCATTCCATACTTGGTTACCATATGCTCATGGTCAAGCACCAACTATTGGTTCTGTAATACTTGCGGCAATTTTATTAAAAATGGGAACATATGCGTTTATTCGTTTTTCATTACCATTATTTCCAGATGCATCAGTATTTTTTATGTACCCGATTGCAGTTCTTGCGATTATCATGATAATATATACTGCGATGGTAGCATATGCTCAAAAAGATGTTAAGCAAGTTGTTGCTTACTCATCAGTATCACATATGGGTGTTATTATCCTTGGTACATTTGCCATGAATGTTGAAGGTATCTCAGGATCTATCTTTTTAATGATAGCTCATGGTGTTGTTTCAGGGGCACTATTCTTACTTGTAGGTGTTATATATGATAGACGTCATACAAAAATGATGGATCAATTTGGTGGTTTAGCATCAGTTATGCCTAGGTTTGCAACTATCTTTGGTATCATGATGATGGCTTCTGTTGGTCTTCCTTTAACGATTAACTTTGTTGGTGAGTTTTTATCATTACTTGGTTTTTACCAACAATCACACATCTTAACGTTACTTGCAGGTATTGCAATTATTGTTGGTGCTATCTATATGTTAGCAGCATACAAAAAAATGTTTTTTGGCGAAGTTACAATTGAAGAGAATAAAAATCTTCCAGATGTAAACAAAAGAGAACTTATTGCTCTGGTACCATTAGTTATTATTACTGTATGGTTAGGAATTTATCCTAAACCAGTATTAGCACCGATTAACAATTCAGTAGAGTCTGTTGTTCAACTAATGCATGAGAAATCTATAAGTAGTGAAGCTAAAAAAAGAATCCCTTCACCAAAAGGGAATTTCTCAATGACTAGAACTTCAGCTAAGGAGGCACACTAATGTTATCACCTATTAATGTTTCAATGGAGTCGTTAAACCTAATGACTCTTGCACCAATGCTTATACCAATAGTTGGTGCCTTATTAATTTTAATCATGGATATGTTTAAAAGTAACCAAGATAAATCTTTATATGTAATGATATCTTTACTTATTTTAGGGATAGATTTTGCAGCCTTACTAGAATCTGCTGGTGTTTTTTCAGCTTCTGGTACTATGATGGGTGTATTTGATGTTATGCTTATTGATGGTTTAGCTATCCTTTCACAGTTTATTATTGTAGCTGCATCAATGCTGTTTATACCACTAGCACTTACAAACAAACGTTTCCATGAATTCTCATATCCTGAGTTTTTTGCACTATTTTTATTTATGATTGCAGGATTCCAGTTTATGGTTGCAACAGATAACTTAATCCTTATCTTTGTTGGACTTGAAACAGCATCTTTAGCTTTATATACTTTAATTGCTATGCACAATCGTGATAAATCTTTTGAAGCTGCTGTTAAGTACTTTACTATGGGTGCATTAGCAGCTGGTTTTTACTCTTTTGGTTCAATGGTGTTTTATGCACTTACTGGTTCAGTTGAGATTAATCAAATTGCGACTATTTTAGCTGCAAATGACTATGCTGATATTGGTTTTGTACTTATTGGTGTAGTATTTTTACTTGCATCTTTTGGTTTCAAGCTTTCAATGGTACCATTTCATACTTGGACACCAGATGTTTATGAAGGAAGTTCAGCTGCATTAGCTGGATATATGTCAATCGTTCCAAAAATTGCTGCATTTGTTGTAGCTATGCGTCTTTTTGAGTTTTTAATTCACTCAGGTGTAGTTTGGTTAGAGGTAGTTCTGTATATATCAGTTGTGATTACAATGACTATGGCAAATATTTGGGCACTAGTTCAAACAGATGTTAAGCGTATGCTTGCATACTCTTCAATATCTCATGCTGGTTTTGTAATGGCTGCTATTTTAATTGGTACTACACAGTCTAATTCAGCTTTATTTTTATACTGGATTTTATTTTCTTTTACTAACCTTGGATCATTTTCAATGTTATGGATCTCAAGACAAAAAAATCTTATCTCTGGACAAAGTTCAGATCATAACTATGAAAAATTTGCAGGACTAGTAAAAACAGCACCAATGGCTGCTTCAATCATGGCACTATTTATGTTAAGTTTAGCTGGACTACCTCCATTTGCTCTATTTTGGGGTAAAATGTACATGATTAGTTCTGCTGTAACTGGTGGATATACTGTATTAGCTCTTATTATGGCTCTTAACTCTGCAATAGCAGGGTATTATTACTTAAAATTAATAGTATATATGTTCATGAAAGATCCAGAACCTGGTTATGCTGGTGATGTATCTGTATCTAATGCTACTCTTTCACTTAAAACGATTATTGGATTTGCAACTGTGGGAACTATATTTGCTTTAGTAGCAGTAAATCCATTACTTGAATTTGTTACTGCTTTTGTATATAACAGCGGGTATTAAAATTCTATACTAAAAAGGGGAGCTAAATTGTTAAAAACGATCTTGCTTGCTCTTGCTCTATTTAGTCCTTTTGGACTAAATTTATTTGCCTTAGATATCTCGATTCAAGGTGCTAGACAAAATCATCAATCTTACTCAACATTACATTTAAAAGATGCAAATAGATTTTTATGTCAAGAGATAAAAGATGACTTTGATGAGATTGTTAAGATAGTATGTGCCTTTTCCCAAGCTCCATCTAAAGAGTTTAAAAAAGTTCAAAATGAATTTTTTAAGATAGACTCAGAGATAAAAAATAAAACTTTTTTTATAATAATAACACCATATGAAAGAATGAAACTAATACCTGTAATATTTAATCTTACTAAAGATGATATTGTTTTTGATGCAGATGTTAAAATATCTGATCATTGGATGATATTGGGTTACAAAAAAAAGATACCTTTTTTAAAGAAAAATTCTTATTCAGAGATGGCAATAAATTTTCCATTTCAACATAACTCAAATAAACTTCCATACGTTGGTGGTTTAGATATTTATGGAAATCCTGTGCATATAAAGAAAGTAGATGATGTAAAAAGTTACTTGAAAATAAAACAACTATTTAAAAATGAACGTTATGAAGTATGCTTAGATCTAATAGATGAGATTACACAAAAATATCCAAATACACTTTTTATGGCAGAGCTTTTGTACTATAAAATTAAAGTTTTTATGCAATTAAAAGACTATGATAGCATTGTAGATATTTCAAAAATATTTTTGAGGGAATACTCCTCTGATGAAAATGTAGCAGAGGTTTTAGCCTTATCCTCTAAAGCTTATTCTAAAATGGGTATGAATACAGATGCTTTATACTTTTTTGATAGACTCTTCAGTGAGCACCCTGACTCTGTTTTTGCAAAGTGGGGTTATATATATAAAGGTGAAATGCTTGAGTCTAGTGGCGGAGTCTCTAAAGCAGTTGTATTGTATAAAAAAGCGTTTAATGAAACAAAAAATATTGATGTAGCTGCAAGTGCTGCATATAAATTGGCAAATTTATATGTAAATAATTCTAATTCAAAAGAGGGAGCAAAATATATTCAAAAAATTGCAAAAGCTAAACCGAAATATTTTGTAAAAGATTATTTGACATCAACAGAAATGATGTATGATTTTGTAGATGTAGGTGATTATAAAAGTGCGGCAACAATAGCTGAGTGTTTAGTAGATAATATAAAAACAAATCATGATGACCATGAAAGCTTACTAAAAAATGTAGGTATATGGCTTAGTAAAACAGATAATAAAAAAGATGCACTTAAAGCATTAAATAGGTACTTAAAAGAGTACGATGATGGTTTATATATAAATGAGGTACAAGTCGCTAAGGATTCCTTGTTTTTTGACGTGGGAGATGAAAACTTAACAGCTACATTAAAAAACTACACGGATCTTATAGGTAGATATGAAAATGACTCTATTGGTTCTCGAGCAGTATATGAAAAAGCTAAACTTCTTTTAGAAAACAAAATGTTTAATGATGTTCTAGATTTAGAAACAGAATTGTTAGTATTAGATAATCAGACTTATACTGATGTAAATAAAATTATAAATGAAGCAGCTATTGGAGCCATGAAAAAGTCTTTAAAGAGTAAAAATTGTCAAGGTGTTTTAAAAATTTCTACAAAATATAAAATAAAATTATCAGATAAATGGGATGATGGTATTTACGAATGTGCTATGAAGGGTGGAGATTATTCATTAGCTACAAATATTTCAGATAAACATTTAAAATCAAAAGACTTAGACCAAAGGAAAAAATGGTTGTTTAGATACATAGAAGTAGATTTTGCAACTGGTAAATATAAAAATGTCATCAAAGCATCGAGAGAGCTGATTCTACTTATAAAAGATGATAAAAACTCAAAATATAAAAAAGTTTATAGAATTATTTTTGATGCTTACCATATACTTGGAAATACAATAGATATGATTAATTCAATAGCTGATATAAAAAAAATATATGGTGTAAATTATAAAGACATTGATCGTTATGTAGCTATGGTTGCATTAGGAGATAAAAGTAAAGATGATAACCTTATAATTAAATATGCAAATGAAGTTGTAAATATACAAAAAATGTCAAACTCTTATGCACAAAGTCCTTTCATAGAATTTGCACTTTATCAAGCATATATGAATAAAGAAAACTATAATAAAGCATTAGAAATTATAAGCTCGTTAAACAACATAAAATTAAATAACTTAGATAGATCTAGACAAAAATATCTGCTTGGAAGTATTTACTCAAGATTATGGCGTGAAGATGATGCTCAAGTTGCATATAAAGAATCAATAGCTGCAGATAAAAATTCTCCATGGGCAGAATTAGCAAAAGGTGCTATTGGTTTATAAGCTTTTTTTATGCATAAAGAAGTTACTATTGAGTCATGAGTATTTTAAAGTATAAACAGCCCAAAGCTGAATATGTTCAGTTTCAACGATTAATTTTTGGTTTATTAGTATTAACTTCAGTATTAGCATCCTATATGCCTTTATTATATACTTATTTGTTACTAAGTATAATTAGTTTTATCACTACAGTTAATTATTCACCAACTACATATATTTATAGGCTTATATCTTTTATACAAGGTAAGCCTTTTTTTATTACTCCCCCACAGTATGCACACTCTTACATAGTTCATCGTCTAGCAGAAATTTTTGAAGATTTAATGAGAATCGGTGGTGGTTTAGCCATAATATATATATATCAGTTTTCACCAACATACGCTTGGATAATGGCATCTTTTATGGCGATAGCTATGCTTATTTCTAGTTTTTTTGGTTTTTGTTTATCAGCACTTTTTTACATAGCATATAAAGCTATTAAAAAAAATGCTTAGTAGGGATAACTCATAATGGACCATTTTAATCTTTTTACAAATCAAGAGGGCAAAACAAATAAAAACTGTATGTTGGCTAGAAATGGTTTTAAACCGTATGAACGTTGTAATTATTGTGAACTAAATGTAAAGTCATGCTCAGGGATGCACCTAAATCTTTTTACATTTTTAGCAGGTTTTTCAATTTTAATGTTTTTATTTATTGATGACCCACTATTTATTAGAATTAATATTATTTGGATTATTGGTTTATTTTTTGCCTTTGGCTATAAGGTAACGGTTGAAACTGATATATTAGCTCGAACAGATTTTATGAACAAGAATTTAAATGATCAATTGCATGATCGTTCAGATACACTAGAAGAACAAGTTCAAGATAGAACAAAAGAGTTGAGAAATCTTGCAGTGCATGATAAAATCACAGGACTTTACAATAGATATGAATTTGAAAAACGTTTAAATTCATTACTGAAGTATTCTTCAGATGCATCGGGACAAAGTGTGATGTGTTATATAGACTTGGATCAATTTAAAATAGTAAATGATACCTCTGGTCATGTAGCTGGAGATGAGCTTTTAAAACAGATTGCTTTTTTGATGCAAATATCTGCAGATAAAAAAGATATAGTAGCTCGTTTAGGTGGGGATGAGTTTGGAATTCTTTTTGTTGGAAATACTATGGCTGAGGCACATGCAAAAGCTGAAGTTATTTTAGGGGCTATTAAAAAATATCGTTTTTCTTGGGATGGTAAAATATTTGTGGTTGGTGCTAGTATAGGTCTTGTACCTATTACAAGGGAGTGTTGTTCAATCATAGATATTATCTCAGCGGCAGATACAGCTTGTTATGAAGCAAAAGATGCTGGTCGTAACCGTATACATGTTGCTAGTAAAAATGATGAAAGAGTTCAAGCCAAACGAAATGAGATGCAGTGGCTAGCAAGATTGACTAAGGCTCTTGAAGATGATGAATTTATGCTTTATGTTCAGCCAATAGTCCCTTTATGTGAAGATTGTGATGGTGTTAAACATTATGAAGTTTTAATTAGAATGCAAGATAAAGATGCCAACCTGATACTGCCTATGGCTTTTATACCAGCAGCAGAACGTTATGGTCTTATTCAAAGGATTGATAGATGGGTTGTAAGAAACTTATTTAAAAAATACTCTAACTTAAAAGAAGAAAAAGATACAGATTTTAGGTTTAGTATTAACCTATCTGGTAACTCTTTAGTTGATAAAACTTTAGCAGCATATATTGAAGCACTTTTTCAAACTTATAATATAGAGCCTAAAAATATATGTTTTGAAGTGACTGAAACAGCTGCTATTGCAAATATGGAGGTAGCTATTGACTTTATTAAAAGGATGAGAGAATTGGGTTGTAAAACATCTTTAGATGATTTTGGTTCAGGACTTTCATCTTTTGCATATCTTAAAAATATTCCAGTTGATTATTTAAAAATTGATGGGGTATTTGTAAACGATTTGGATAAAGATGAGATAAATCGTGCAATGGTAAAATCAATCAATGAAGTTAGTCATATAATGGGTATAAAAACTATTTGTGAATATGTAGAAAATGAAGCAGTTGCTACTATTTTAAAAGATATGAATGTAGATTTTGCACAAGGTTATCTATACTCAAGACCACAGCCATTTAAGAGTTTGTATTAAGTAAAATTATCTCTTGGAGTTTATCTAGTGGTGCATGTGTTATGTTTTCAAATTGAGTATTGTTAAAAGTAAGTTGTCGTTTTGCAAGTTGAGCTGTGTGAGTTGAGATATTTTGTATCATCTCATCTTTTGTAACTTTATTATCAAGGTATTCTAATACTTCAACTATTCCAATAGCACCCATAGATTTTGGGAGTCTTGTATATTTTTGCTCAAGATAACAAACTTCATCTATTAGTCCAAGTTCTAACATCTTATGTGTTCTGTTAGTAATTCTTTCTCTTAATATATCTCTATCTACATCAATGTTGTATATATCTAAATCTTTTATGATTGGTTTTGGAGGATTCTTTTTAAACCAAGAACTTGGTGGTATATTTGAAGCTTCATAAATCAAAAGAGCTTTTTCTATTCTGTATCTATCATTTAAAGATATATTTGACATATACTTTTCATCAACATCACTTAGGTACTCGTGAGCTAATTCTAAATCTTCTAATTTATCTTTTACTAATTCTTTAACTCTTTCATCAATCTTTGGTAAGGGAGATAGGCCTTGAAGTAATGATTTTAGATAAAAAGATGTACCACCAACAATAACAAGATTTTTAGAGTCTTTCTCACAAGCTTTTATAACATCTTTATAAAGTTGTATAAAAATATCAACACTAAAATATTCATCAGGATACAAAACATTTATACCAAAGTGTTTAACACTATCTAACTCAGTATTCGATGGTTTTGCTGAAACAATATTAATCTCTTTATATATACTAAGTGAGTCAATAGAGAGTATATAAGCATCTATTTTTAGAGCGATTTCAATAGCCAAATCACTTTTTCCAGATGCAGTTGGTCCTATGATAGCTAATTGTTTTATATCTTTATTCATCACAAAATTATATCATTTTAAATCAACTTTGAGTATAATAAAACAAAATATACTTTAAGGTTCCTTTTGCAGAGAATTACTAAAAAACTTCAAGACTTTAACGAACTCGTTATGTTTGAACACTCTATCTTTTCATTACCATTTATTTTTATCGCTATGATAGTTGCAGCTGATGGTTGGTTTGGAATTTATCTTCTTTTCATGGGAGCTCTTGCAGCAGTAACTGCAAGAAACTTTGCTATGGGTGTAAATAGATTTGCAGATAGAGATATAGATGCAGCAAACCCAAGAACAGCAGGTCGGCCCAATGTAGATGGAAGACTTGATGGAACAAGTATTATGATTTTTATAATTGTAAATGCTCTAGGTTTTATAGCAATTGCTTACCTTATTAATCCTTTGGCCTTTGATTTATCTATACCTATCTTAGTAGTACTTGGTTCGTATTCATATTTTAAACGATTTTCATCAATGGCACATATCATTTTAGGTATTTCACTAGGTCTTGCACCTATTGCAGGTGTTGTCGCTGTAAGTGCTGAGATCACTTCATGGTCAGTGCTTTTATCTTTAGGTGTTATCTTCTGGGTAGCCGGGTTTGACTTACTTTACTCACTTCAAGATATGGAGTTTGACAAAGATAACGGACTTCATTCTATCCCATCAAGATATGGTTCAGATGCTACACTTTTTATATCAGCACTCTTTCACCTACTAGCAGTTATATTTTGGGGTATGTTTGTTTGGGTTGCAGGACTTGAAAATTTTGCAATTTTGGCAGTTGTTTTAAGTGCGTTAATGCTCTCTTATGAGCACTACTTAGTAAGAAAAGACTTTACAAAAATAGACCGTGCTTTTTTTACGGTAAATGGTTACCTCGGTATCGCATTTTTTGCTTTAATTATTTTAGATAAGGTTACATAATGGATGTACGTTTAGTTCCTGCACCAATATCTATAGTGTTTTCAGAAAAAAATGTAGATGAAGAGGCGTTTTTGCGTGAGTACCATCAACTAAGCGAAACAGATGATGATCCTATCTCTCAATGGCTAAAGCTTGCAAAAGCAAGAGGTGAAACCTCTGATAGTGATCCAGTACTTTTAAACTTAATGGTAGAGCTACATAGAAAAATAGATAATTTAGAGATGTTTTTAAAAGATGAAACACCATCAAGAATCTCTTTAATAAACTCTGCAGAGATAGAGTCTATCGGGTTTGAACACTTTAAGTTAGATGAAAAATGTTTGCAAGAGGGTGTAGAATATTACGGAAGAATTGCAATGCCTGTTCACCCAAAACGAGATGTTGCAGTTTATTTTAAAGCACTTGATTCATCTTTAGCACAAATTATAAAGGTGCATGAACGTGATGAGAAAGAGTGGGCTGCATATATGACAGCAAGGGAGAGAATCCTAATTCGTGAAGCAAGAGAGGCTAAGGGATGAATATGAATCTTCCAACGATCACTATTGAGTATATAGTAGTTATTATGGCTGCTTTAATTCTGTACTTAATCTATTATGTTTTCTCAAAAGATAGCCAATATCAAAGAAATATCCATTCAGTTGCTTCAGTTGTTGAAGAGTTAAACAGAGAAGTTTTTTACCTAAAAAACAAAGTTAAAGAAGCTGGACAAAATATATCTAAAAATACAACTCACATGAGTGATGATGAGATTTACCAAGAGATAGAAAGAAGTGTTTACGATATGGTAAAACCACTATCTCTTGGCTTAAAAAGAATGGAAGAACAAATCAGTACAATTGATACACAAATTGATACTAGAATCTCTAACTTAGAAAATGGGGTAAAACAAATTTCTATACCATCTTCTGTTCATGGAAATGATGATGAAAAAATTATAGCACTTTATAAACAAGGTGTAACGCTAGATACAATCTCAAAAGAGTTACATATATCTAAAGCTGAAGTTGAGTTTGTTTTAAAAATAAACCAAATTAAGTAGGGAAGTTTATGGCAGATAGAAAACTTTTTACTTTAGTAGCGACACTTATTGCTATTAGTATAATTTTAACTTACTCTTTATCTGCATATACTACTTTACTTTTTAATGTAAATCAATTTCATTTTGCTTTAAGACAAACAATATTTGGCTTTTTAAGTATTGTAATTATTTGGTCATTAGCACAACTAAATCCAGACAAATGGCTTACTCCCCTTGGGTTTACTTTGTTTATTGGTTCAATGACACTGATGATAGTTATGCCATTTTTACCAGAGTCTTTAGTTTCAGCAGTTGGTGGAGCAAAAAGATGGATAAAACTGTTTGGTTTTTCTTTAGCTCCAGTTGAATTTTTCAAAGTTGGTTTTGTATATTTCTTGGCATGGAGCTTTTCTAGAAAACTTGGTCATCATGATGGTATGGGAATTAAACAAGAGTTTATAAGATTTGCCCCTTATGGTGTTGTTTTCATAGGGGCTATGTTTGTGATAGCTTTCGTTCAAAATGATTTGGGTCAGGTTGTTGTACTTGGTTTAACTCTTCTTTTTATGCTTATGTTTGCAGGTAGTAGTTTTAGGTTTTTTCTCTCACTACTTGCTGGAGCATTAGCTTTTTTCTTATTTTTTATTTTAACTGCAGAGCATAGAATTTTACGTATAAAATCTTGGTGGGCGTTAGCACAAAATACAGTTTTAGAGATGTTACCAGCATCTTTAGCTGAACAACTTCGCGTTCCAACAGAGGTTGAACCGTATCAGATAGGGCACTCTTTAAATGCTATTCATAATGGTGGTTTTTTCGGAACTGGTATTGGTAATGGAACTTTTAAACTTGGGTTTTTATCAGAGGTTCATACTGATTTTGTTTTAGCAGGACTTGCTGAAGAATTCGGATTTATTGGTGTGTTTTTTGTTGTATTTATATTTTTATGGATGCTTCAAAGACTTTTCAAAATTGCAAATAGAAGTGATGACTCTAGTATATATCTTTTCTCTTTAGGTATTGGTTTATTACTTGCTTTTGCATTTTTGGTAAATGCTTATGGTATTAGTGGTATAACTCCTATTAAAGGTATTTCAGTACCATTTCTATCTTATGGTGGGAGTACAATGCTCGCAGCTTCTATAGGGATAGGTATGGTGCTAATGGCATCAAAAAAAGTGAATATGGATAAAGTAAAATGAAACTATGTATAACTGGCGGTGGCACAGGTGGTCATTTAATGATAGCTGAAGCTCTTGTTGAAGCCGCTGTAGCTGATGGACATGAAGTAATTTTTATAGGCTCAACTCATGGGCAAGATAGAAAATATTTTGAGACAAATAGTTCTTTCTCAAATGTATATTTTTTAAATACAACTGGTGTTGTAAATCAAAAAGGTTTAGGCAAGTTAAGGGCACTTTTTAAAGTGTTTGTAGCTTTTTTTAAATCAATAAATATTTTAAAGAAGCATAAGATAGTAGCTACATATAGTGTCGGGGGTTTTTCAGCAGCTCCTGCTTCTTTTGCATCTATTAGTAAGTTTATACCACTTTTTATCCATGAACAAAATGCAGTAACTGGAAGGTTGAATTCACTTTTAAAACCATTTGCAAAAAGTTTTATATCAGCTTATGATGATAGCTCAGTTATTAAAGGTTATCC
>Ga0256837_1001000_pt1 | contig 20684 bp, 20 predicted proteins | sample 4562384metaG_FD_185976 | JGI IMG/M metagenome (GOLD analysis project Ga0256837, IMG submission 185976) | Hydrothermal vent microbial communities from Guaymas Basin, Mexico - 4561-384 | ecosystem: Environmental > Aquatic > Marine > Hydrothermal vents | place: Mexico: Guaymas Basin | collected...
AAGGATTGTTTAGAAGGGGTCACATTTTGTGACACCATGATATTTACCATTTCGTCACTTAACTGATAAGCATAATCTTCTGGAAACTTTTCCATATTTCTTTTGAGTTGTTGTCGTAGTTTTTTTGGTTCGATGCCATAGAGTTCTGCTACATCTTTATCAAGTAAAACAAGTTCATTGTTTATTTCAATTAGTTTATTTTCAAGCCTATTAAATTGTGTAATCTCCATCTTTACTTCTCCTCTATCATAGCATCAACATCATACTCTTTTGTTGCAATGCTACCTATAAGATCATCCCATTGCATAGGGCTAATACCTCCAGCTGGACGTTTTACAGTAAGATTTTCTTTACTAAAGATTTCCCCTTTTCCTATCTTGTGTGCAGCAACTATGCTTTTTCTTGCAACTTTGATGTTTGGTATCTCACTAGGAGAGGGCTTTTTTTCATTGCTTCCAAGTGCTTGTTCAATGTTTCGTATTGCTTTTACCATAGCTTTTAGCTCATGAGGTTCAAGTGATGCTTTATGATCCGGGCCCTCCATATCTCGTGAGAGGGTAAAGTGCTTTTCTATCACACTTGCTCCCATCGCCACAGCTGCTATGGGTACTTCTATACCTAGTGTGTGGTCACTGTAGCCCACAGCAACACCAAGTTCTTTTTGAATACTGAGCATTGCACGCAGATTGACATCTTCCATAGGGGTAGGGTACATCGTATTTGCATGTAAGATAGTGATATTTACTTTTTTTGTGCCGTTGTTTATAAGTATTTCAAACGCCTCACGCACCTCTTGCATTGTGCTCATTCCCGTCGAGAGAACTACTTTTTTATCCAGTTTTGCAATGGCACGAAGGTAAGGAAGGTTTGTTATCTCTCCGCTTGGTATTTTAAAGATGGAAAGTTTTAAAGCATTCAAAAGTTCTATGCTCTCTAAGTCAAAAGGGGTAGAGAGAAACATGATGTTTTTACTTGTTGCATAGGTTATAAGCTCTTTGTGTGTTGCTACATCGAGTTCAAGTTTTTTTAGCATTGCGTACTGCGAATCATTCTCCTCTTGCATATTTTTTTGTTGATAAGCTGCTTTTTTGGCATCGCGACTTACAAGTTTTTCAGCCTTAAAGGTTTGAAACTTTACAGCATCAGCTCCTGCATCACTTGCTACATCTATAAGTTTTTTGGCAAGCTCTGTGTTTCCATTATGGTTTACGCCGGCTTCGGCAATGATAAAAACACTCATTTAGCAACACTCCCAGCTTTAATAAACCCACAAAGTTGTGCCCCTTGTTTGCTAACAACTCCACTTCCTACAAAACTCTCGGCTTTTAGAGAAACACCCCCATTAAGGATTGCCCCTGTGCTGATATGGCAATGATCCTCTACAACAGCATCGTGTTCTATAAGTGCTTTGGAGTTGATAATACAGTTGTTACCCACTTTTGCTTGGGCATTGATGAGTGCATGATGCATTACAACTGTTCCCTCGCCAAGTGTTGCGTGTTTGGAGACATAGGCAAGTGGAGAGATGATAGCAGGGAGAGTAAACCCTAACTCTTTTAAACGAGTGTAGAGTTTTATGCGTAGTTTTGCAGACTCAATCTGGCCTACAGTAACTATGGCATACTTATAGTGTTTACGTAAGGCAGGCAGATCGTCATCTGTACCAATAAGTTCATACCCCAAAATAGGTTTGGACTCACCGGCAAACTTCTCTATAATGCCGGCAATCTCAAATTTTCCCTCTTGTTCTATCACATCAATGACACTTTTTGCATGACCACCGCCACCGATAAGTAAAATTTTCTCCATTATAATCGTACTCCACTCGGAATATTAACAACTCTTTCTTGAAAATATTTTGCATTGTTAAGACCATCATTATAACAGTTTTGAAACATTGTAAGTTCACTTAAAAGCTGCCATACAGGACGACTCATAACACCATGAGTATTTGCATACTCTAAAAAAGTATCTCTTTGTTCTCTCTTTTGAAATAAAATTGCATTAAGCCAGTAGTTGCTTTTTGCATTTTTTGGTTCACGTATAAATTCTATATTATCAAAACTATCAAAAAATGTTTCATACGCTTTGGCTAATTCTCTCTTGTCGGCTAAGAAAGTATTGAGTTGTTCCATCTGAGCGACTAAAAGGGCAGCATTAATGTTTGGAAGGCGATAGTTAAAGCCTATTTCATCATGGATATATTCCCATTTGTGAGCTACTTTTGCTGTAGTTGTTATATGTTTGAGTTTTTTTGCAAGTACTTCATCATCTGTAACAACAACACCGCCTCCGCCAGATGTAATAATCTTATTACCGTTAAAACTAAAAACACCCATTTGGCCGAAAGTACCGGTATGTTGTGTTTTATAGTAACTTCCAAGGCTCTCTGCACTGTCTTCGACAAGAGTGATATGCCACTTTTTGCAGAGTTTGGCAATAGTATCTATCTCACACGGATGACCGAAAGTATGCATTGGTACACAAGCTTTTATTGTTTTTCCTGAGAGTCTGTTTTGACATACTCCCTCTTTTATACGACAGTTTTTTTCCAAAAAAGTTTGTAATGCTTCTGCTGAGAGACCCATGGTTGATTTGTCAACATCTAAAAATATTGGTTTTGCATTACAGTAACTTATGGCATTACTTGTTGCAACAAAACTCAGTGCCTGTGTGATCACTTCATCATTTGCAGTTACACCAGCTACATGTAAGGCAGCATGCAGAGCTGCTGTACCATTGACACAGGCTACGGCATACTTACTGCCGACATATTTGGCAAACTCTGCTTCAAATCTATCGACAAATTTGCCGACACTTGAGACAAAAGTGGAATCTATACATTCACCCAGATACTTTTTTTCATTGCCTAAAAAGCGTGGTTCATGAAGGGCAATGAAATCATCTGTGTTATAGAGTTTATGGATGAAGTCTGTAATAGTTTGCATCACATTTTCCCGTCAAGATATTTTTTCTTATCTTCATACTCAAAATTTGGAATGAGTTTGAAAAACTCTTCTACAATATCCTCTTTGCTCCACTCAAGTGAATCTTTATATGCTGACATTTTTGCTTCAAAGGCTGCAAGTTTGTGTGTATCAAAATCAAGTTTGTTTTTTATGATACCAAGATTTGTAAAACGTTTCATATCAAGAGTTTCATTTTGAGTAAAAAACTCTTCAAAATCTTTTTCTCCCGTTGTATCGCTCTTTGTAAAAAGACAGGGCCATTTTCCTCTTTTTGGAAGTGATTGCACCAACTCTCTTGCTTCTTCTTCACTTTTGCAAAGATAGGGTTCATACCCTTTTTCTTTGAGATATTTTACTGCAATATCTGCAAAAGAGATAAGATGGAGACTCTCTGAGAGTTTTGGAAAAAAGATATCGCGGTTTTGTCCAAACAGAGCACTCATTAAACAGAGTTCTCCACTCTCTTTTGGCGTGACAAAGTAGCGTTTGACATCATTGGGTGCAACGATCGGCTGTCTTTTTTCAAGTCGCATATTAAAGCTGTGCAGCAGTGATCCGTCACTAAAGGCTACATTGGCAAAACGAGCCATAGAGACTTCAATTTCTAAAGACCTTCTATGAACAAACATCTCCATAATTCGCTTGCTTGCTCCCATCATGTTTACCGGATTTGCCGCTTTGTCTGTAGAGACGCAAAAGTATTTTTTTGTCCCGTTTTGTATTGCTTGTGTGAGTGTTTTATCTGTGTTAAATATATTGACATCACACATACGCATAAGGGTGTAGGGGTCCTTTTCACTGCGAACATGTTTGAGTGCAGAGAGATTTAAAATATAGTCATAATTTCCGTCACTTTTAATAAAGGCATCATATTCACGTGAGCCTATATCTAGTGCAAAAGTAGCAAATTCTCCATCTATGTAACCATAAGAGCTTCGAATATCACGAACAAGTTCTGTAAGATTGTTTTCTGAAATGTCAACGACATGAAGTTTTTTTGGGTTACGTGAAAATATCTCTTTAACAACAGCACTGCCGATACTGCCTGCTCCCCCAAGTACCAAAAAATGGGAATTGTTAATAATCTCTCTTAAACTGTTTTGATATTCATCTATATCATTTACAAAAAGTTCTTCTTCTCTGCCAATAAGCTTTAATATATTCATAGCAATAGTATAGCAAATAGAGTACCATTAAAGAAAATACCCAGAGTGTCGATATTATTTCATAATAAAAGTAAGAAGTAAGATTTTTTAAAGGATATATTATGGGTATCAGTGCATTAGGGACAGGTTCTAGTATCTTGACACAGGATTTGTTAGATAAATTAAAAGCAGCAGATGAACAAGCACAAATCCAGCCATTAGATTTAGAAATTGCAAATCAAAAAGATAAACTCGCAGAATATAATGTTATAGATGCAAATATGACAAATTTATATGATGCAATAGGTGAATTAAAAACTCCAGCACTCTTTGATGAGAGACAAGTTATAGTGGAAGGGAGTTCTGTTGAAATAACTGCAGATGCAAACAGTGATGTTCAAGACTTTACACTTGATGTAACACAACTGGCAACAAAAGAGATTGCAGAGTCGGGTACTTTTGGTGCTGCAACAGATACCATAGCAAGCGCAAACGGTACGCTGACTCTTGATGTTGGTTCTCAAAGCTTTGATATAGACTATACTGATTCTATGACTTTGGATGATTTGAAAAAAGCTATTAATGATGTTGCAGGAGATGCTGTCAAAGCAACTATTGTTAAAGTAGGCGATAGTGATTATAGACTCTTTTTAAACTCTGTTGGTACGGGTAGTAGTCAAGATATCAGTATAACAGACAATGATGGCAACCTTTCTGGTACACAGCTTACGGATGACTTAAAAACTGTTCAAGATGGTGTTGATGCAAAATTTACATTTAACGGTGAATCTATTACAAGAAGTTCGAATGATATTGATGATTTAATCGTAGGATATGATATTACCTTAAAATCTTTAGGAAAATCAGAAGTCAGTGTAGAGCAAAACCGTGATAAAATTATGGAGAAAATAGATAGTTTTATAGAAAAGTATAATGCTACAATGGATGAGTTGGCACGTGCTACAAAAAACTCAACAGATGCAAGTGAACGAGGAATTTTTGCAGGTGAGAGTTCAATGCGTTCACTGCAAGCCTCTTTACGTCATATGATGGATAGCATGAGTGAAGATGGTTCTACATTATATGATTTTGGATTTGATATTGATAAAGATGGGAAATTAACTGTTGATAAAACAGTATTGAATGAGAAAATAGATGATAACCCTGCTAATGTTGAAGCTTTCTTCTCGGGTGGAGATTTTGAAAAAGCTGATGGATCAACGGTTACAGATACAGGTATTTTTGTCTCGATGAATAGCGAATTAGAGAGTTATACGAAATATAATGGTTTGTTAGATAATTTTAAAACATATCTCAGTGACTCTATAAGCTCTTTGGAAGAGACAAAATCAAAAGCGCAAGAGAGACTGGACGCACGTTATTTGACAATGCAAAAACAGTTTGCTGCATATGATGCGATGATCGCACAGTTTAACAATTCATCAGCTGCATTTAAACAGATGATGGACAGTGCCAAAGCAAATGATAAATAATTAAAGTGAAAAGTAAAATCGTCGATATATCTAATAATAAGAGAAAAGGGAAAGAAATGTATAATGTAAATACTGCGTATAATACTTACAATGAAAATAATATCAATGTTGAATCTTCAACAAAGTTAATTGAGATGTTGTATGAAGGTGTGCTTCGTTTTAATGCGCAAGCAAAAAAAGCAATAAAAGATCATAACATTGAAAAAAGAGTCTATTGGACAAACCGTTCTATTGCTATTATTACAGAGTTAATATCTTCATTGGATATGGAACAAGAAGGTACAATGCCAATTTATTTAAAAGGGTTGTACAATCATGAAATTCAACTACTTATTGAAGCTGGCATTGAGAATAATATGGATAAGTTAGATGAAGTCACAAAAGTATTTAAAGAGTTGTTATCTGCATGGCGAGAGATAACAAATGTGGCTTAATAAGCTTAAATCTGCTATTGTAACTGAGGATTTACAAAAAGCGATCTCTCTTCTTCAAGAAGTACCTGCTGATTTGACTAAAAAAGAGTTAGGAGAGGCAAGTTTTCTTTTAAACGAAGCAGCCTATAAAGCAACACGTTTACGTGATGAGACAGCTTTGAAAATGGAAAAAATCAAAAAAAATATAGATTTTCTTCATGCTACTGAAAATGCAAAACAGCAAAGATTTGATATTACTTCTTAACTTTTTTTTCTATCCCAAAATGTAAACTTCTTATAGTGTATTCGCTCACAACTGCACCTTTTCGCATTGTGAGGATATGCTCAACACCATCAGCAATATCGGATGCAAAAAGTTTTTCATTCTCTTTTTTGCTCACATCAAAATGCAACTCATCATAAAATGCAGACTCTGTCATATCAGGGTTAATGTTTGTGATGCTGAGCTCACTCTTTCGTGTCTCTTCAAAAAGTGCATCGCCAAAGGCTTTCAGCCCTGCTTTTGTCGCAGAGTACAAAGCTGCAAATTTACTTGATCGCAGGGCTTCGATGGAGTTTATGTTGATAAGGTATCCTCCATTTTTTTTGAGCGATCGCAGAGTGGCGTTTGTTAGTAACATAGGTGCTGTTAGGTTGAGGTGTGTCATCGCTTCAATGGTTTGAAAATTGAGCTCCTCATGGGGTGCAAACCTTCCAAATCCTGCTGTATTTACAACTATAAACAGCTCCTCATCTTGTAAGATCAAAGAGAGCTTTTGTGTCTCTTTTGGATCACTCAAATCAGTTTGGATTGCTTGAAAGTTTTTATGTCCGATCAAAGAGTCTTCAATAGTACGACTCACACCTATAACACTGTACCCAAGTGTGAGTAAACGTTGTGTAATTGCTCGACCAATACCGCTGCTAGCACCTGTTACTACTGCTTTTTTCAAAATTCCACCTCTTTTTGCTATACTCTTGTTATGAAAAATATTTACATAACAGATTTAGACCATACATTTTTGCGTTCAGATTTATCTATAAGCGATTATACTAAAAAAATTTGGAATGCAAAGGCCAAAGATGCCATCTTGGGTATAGCAACTGCTAGAACATATAAAAAAACGGCACAGTTTTTAGAGGGGATCTCTGTGTCAGCACCTATGATACTGCTTGATGGCGCACTCATTGCCACCGTAGATAAAAAGATCATAGATACAAAGTTTATAGGAAAAGATGCAGCAGATACAATTATAGAGGTGGGTGCAAAGCTTGGAATCTACCCGTTTATACTCTCTTTGATTGGCAATGAACTCAGCGAAGCGATGCGTTATGCAACAAAGCTCAACACTTATCAGCGTGAGATTATAAAACGCTACGTAAATGATGATCATACCTCTCAGCACAAAGATCTGCGTGCTATGGATCAGAACTTTAAAATTGTCTATATGGCTGATGAAGCGATTTTGGTGGAGTTGGCCAAAAATATAAAAGCTGTTTTTGGCGATACTTTGAAGTATATTTTAGCACCTGAAGCCTATATGGGGTGTCACTTCTTAACCATACTGCATAAAGATGCGGACAAAGCGCACGGGATCCGCAGTGTCAGTGAGGCAGCAGATTTTGATCTGGGCAGGCTTACCGTCTTTGGGGATAACTACAACGATATCGGTATGTTTGAACTTGCTAACAAAGCAGTGGCAGTGGCTAATGCACAAGAGGGTGTTAAAGAAAAAGCAGATATTGTTTTGCCGCATACAAATGATGAAGATGGTGTGGCACGTTATCTAGAGAGTTTGAAAAATGGCTAAAAAATCGACATTGATTCCCATGATCATCATAGGAGTACTCTTTTTTATCTTCGGCTTTGTGACATGGCTAAACGGCTCGCTGATCCCTTTTTTAAAAATTATCTGTGATCTGAGTGAATTTGAAGCACTCTTTGTTACCTTTGCATTTTATATAGCCTATACGGTTATGGCACTGCCTATGGCTTTTTTGTTGGAAAAGACAGGCTATAAAAAGGGGATGGCATTGGGACTTGTAGTGATGGCCATAGGGGCACTGCTTTTTATACCTGCTGCAAACAGCGCTCAATTTGGCATGTTTTTAACAGCACTCTTTACATTGGGAACAGGATTGACAATTTTACAAACAGCATCTAACCCCTATATAGTGTTAGTCGGTCCTATAGAATCAGCTGCAATGCGTATTAGTATTATGGGGTTGATTAATAAAAGTGCCGGTGTTTTAGCTCCAATAGTCTTTACTGCTTTAATCTTTGCAGATATACCAATAGGCAGTGACCTTGAAAGTATTGATAAAACTACACTTGCAAGTCAGCTTGTTATGCCATATGTTGTTATGACTGTTTTGCTAACGTTTTTGGCTCTGTTTGTTTGGTTTTCTTCACTTCCTGAAATAGAGTATGAGAGTTCTAAGAGTGATGAAGCGGGTTCAATATTTGCATTTCCTCATGCTGTACTTGGTGCTGTTGCACTCTTTTTTTATGTAGGTATTGAAGTTATTGCAGGTGATACCATAGGCTTGTATGCACAAAGTATCGGAATGAGTGATGCGACCTCTTTGACATCCTATACGATGGCTTTTATGGTTGTCGGCTATCTTGTGGGTGTTTTTTGTATTCCTCGATATATAAGCCAGCAAAAGGCTCTGCTTTATTCTGCTCTTAGCGGTATAGTTCTGCTCTTTGGTGTTGCTTTTAGCTCTGTAGAGTCTCATAAAATCGCTGAGGTGTTGTGGGGATGGAGCGGAATAGCTACGCTGCCAGATACAATTAGTTTTGTTGCTCTGCTTGGTTTTGCAAATGCTCTTGTCTGGCCGACAATCTGGCCACTAGCTCTTGAAGATCTCGGCAGGCATACACCAAAAGGGAGTGCACTTTTAATTATTGCCATTGCAGGAGGAGCACTTTTGCCTCTTCTCTTTGGGAAGACGGCACAGCTTCTTGGCAGTATGCAAGAGGCCTATCTTTTGGGCATTGTTTTTTATGCTGTGATTGTTCTTTATGCACTTAAATGGCATAAAATGAGAAGTTGGAGAGATTAGATGTACGTTATAAAAGCATTTGAGAATGGATTTGAATATATAGAAGTGCAAAACAGTGCAGCAAGTGCAAAAATAGCCCTGCAGGGTGCACATATATTTGAGTATGAGCAAAAAGGCAGAGATCCGTTCTTGTGGCTCAGTAAGGAGAGTCTTTTTGAAAAAGGTGCGGCAATTCGGGGTGGTATTCCTCTTTGTTGGCCTCGCTTTGGCAATCGTGACAAAGCTTTGCCCCAACACGGATTTGCCAGAACAGCTCTCTTTGAACTTGTTGATGTGCTTGAAGAGAACGAAGAGCTAACAAAAATTCATCTGCAACTCAAAAGCTCTGCACAAACAAAAACTATCTGGAATTATGAGTTTATTTTAGAGATCGTATTTACGATTACAGATACCCTTGCTGTTTCGATGATAACTCATAACAGAGATACAAAAAGTTTTTTGCTTACACAGGCTTTTCATACATATTTTTTGGTCTCAGATATAGAAGATGTGACTATTTTTGGACTTGAGAGTATAACATTTAGCGATACTATGATAAATGAACAACATACGGAGTATACGCCTCTGCAGATCAAAAGTGAGATTGATCGGGTTTATGAGGGAGAGATAGGTACCATAGTATTGCGAGATGCAAAAAAAGAAGTTGAGATTGAGAGTAAAAACTCAGCTTCTGTCATTGTGTGGAATCCCTGGATTGAAAAATCATCCAAGATGAGTGCAATGGATAAAGAGGGATATAAAGAGTTTGTCTGTATTGAAAGTGCCAATGCTTTTGATGATCTCAGAAGTGTTGCACCAAATGAGAGCTGTGAAATAAAAGTGCTTTACAAGGAGGTTTAGTTATGGCAAAAGTTGTTATATTTTCAGGGGCAGGGATCAGTTCCGAGAGTGGAATATCGACCTTTCGTGATAGTGGAGGTTTATGGGAAAACTATAAAATAGAAGAGATCTGTTCTGCTGGTTGTCTTGATTGGAACTATGATGCGACAATTGCTTTTTATGACAAACGTCGTAAAGATATTGAAGATAAAGTGCCAAACAAGGCACACAAAGAGATTGTAAAACTGAAAAAGAGACACCCTAAAGATATAGCCATCATTACACAAAATGTAGATGATATGTTTGAAAAAGCGGGTTGTGAAGATGTTTTGCATCTCCATGGCTTTTTACGTGAGGTGAGATGTGAATCGTGTGGCTTTTTAGATGATATAGGCTATGCAAAGTTGTCAGATATCTATAGTGCCTGTCCAAAATGCGGCAACCCTTTACGTCCAAATGTTGTCTTTTTTGGCGAAGCTGCACCAAAGTATGCTGATCTCTACAGAGAATTGGATGATTGTGAAGTTTTGCTTGTTATAGGAACAAGTGGCAATGTTATAAATACCGATATGTTTTTAAACTCTCAGATTAGATACTCAATACTCAACAACCTTGAACCAAGCCCTGCAATCAATGACAAGCTCTACTCAAAAGTCCTCTATAAAAAAGCGAGTGAAGCTGTGGATGAGATCATCAAAGATGTAGAAAGATTTTTGTAAGAGAGCAATTTACAAAGTTACTCTACATATAAGATATAAGTTCAAATTAGATAAAATACATTTTATAATAAAACAGTTTTATAATCAAAAGGTTTAACAAGAATGAAAATAAGTAAAAATTTTTTAACTGCAATAGTTGAAGAGGATTTAAAAGCCGGAAAATACAAAGAGATAGTAACACGTTTCCCACCTGAACCAAATGGATTTCCGCATATTGGGCATGCAAAATCCATCTTTATCAACTTTGGTATTGCAAATGAGTTTAATGGACGTTGTAACCTTCGTATGGATGATACAAACCCTACAAAAGAAGATACTGCCTATGTTGAAGCACTTGAAGATGCTGTAAAGTGGTTGGGATATGAATGGGACGGGAGTGTCCGATTTACTTCTGATTACTTTGGCAAGCTTTATGAGTATGCTATAGAACTTATAAAAATGGGTAAGGCCTATGTAGATTCTCTGAGTGAAGAGGAGATCCGTGAGTACCGCGGAACAGTTACAGAAGCGGGAAGACGCAGTAAGTATGCTCAGCGCAGTGTTGAAGAAAATCTTGATCTTTTTGAGCGAATGAAAAAGGGAGAATTTGCTGAAGGTGAGCATATTTTAAGAGCAAAAATTGATATGGCTTCGCCAAATATGAAGATGCGTGATCCGCTTCTCTATCGTATTCGTCATGCTGAGCATTTTAGAACAGGAAATGAGTGGTCAATTTACCCTATGTATGACTTTGCACACTGTCTTTCTGATTATATTGAGGGAGTGACGCACTCTATCTGTACACTTGAGTTTGAAAACAACCGTGATATCTATGACTGGGTGCTTGATACGCTGCAGCTTAAACCGCCACGCCCATACCAGCATGAGTTTGCACGCCTGAATATTAACTACACAGTAATGAGTAAGAGAAAGCTTTTAGAGCTTGTTGAGGGTGCTTATGTAAGCGGCTGGGATGATCCGCGTCTGCCGACTATCGCAGGGTACAGAAGAAAGGGTTATACACCTGAAGCGATCCTTACATTCTGTGATCAGATAGGTGTTGCAAAAGCAAACTCTGTTGTTGATGTTTCTCAGCTGGAGTTCTGTATAAGAGATGATCTTAACAAAAAAGTACCGCGTGTTTTATGTGTTCTTGACCCACTTAAAGTAACGATTGAAAATTATGAGGGAAGTGAAGAGATAGATGCCCCATACTATCCGCATGATATTGACAAAGAGGGTAGTAGAAAGATTCCTTTTTCTCGTGAGATCTATATCGATTGTAATGATTTTGAAGAGAATCCTCCAAAAGGGTACTACCGTTTAACACCTGATCAGCCCGTACGTCTGAGACACGGCTATATTATCTCGTGTAAAGAGGTGATCAAAGATGCCAATGGCAATATAACAGAGATCAAAGCTGAGTACTATCCTGACTCTAAAAGTGGTGCAGACACAAGTGGTATTAAAGTAAAAAGTGCTATTCAGTGGGTAAGTGCAGCAGATGCAAGAGAGATAGAGGTACGCCTTTATGAGCGACTCTTTGCTACAGAGTTTCCTGAGGGTATTGAGGACCTTAATCCTGATTCACTTAAAGTTATCAAAAATGCACTGATAGAGCCGGCTGTTATTACAGAGAAGCCTGACGAGCGTTTTCAGTTTGAGCGTGAGGGTTATTTTTATGCCGATCCGATCGATTACAGTGATGAAAAACCGGTTTTTAACAAGATAGTTGGACTCAAAGACTCTTGGGGTAAAAAGAAAAAAGCAGCACCAAGAAGAGAGAAAAGAGAAGATAAAAAAGTTCAGATTGATGGGGAAGTAGCGCCTATGACCTCAAAACAGCAGTTACTTTTTGATACTTTTACACAAGAACTCAAACTCAATAGTGAAGTAGCAAATACATTGGCTCGTGATGAAGAACTTGCAAACTTTTATGAAGAAGCTCGCAAAGTAGGCGGCAGTGCAGTTAATCTTGCGAATATGGTTGCAAATGAAGTAGCCCGTGAGATAAAAGAGTATGGATTGAGTGCATTGAAATTTAAACCAAAAGATTTAGCAGAGCTTATTGTAATGCTTGATGAAGAGAAAATCTCAAGTAAAATTGCAAAACAGGTCTTTGAAGCGATGGCAAAATCAGGTGAAAGTCCTGTTAAAATAGTAGAAGAAAAAGGACTTGTGCAAATCAGCGATCCTGCAGTGATTGTACCTATTATAGATGAGGTGATCGCAAAAAATCCTGATAATGTTGAAAAATTTAAAGCGGGTAATAAAAAACTGCTTGGCTTTTTTGTCGGGCAGGTTCTAAAAGCAACAGGGGGCAAGGCAAATCCAAAAATGGTCAATGAGCTTGTCGCGAAATCTTTAGAAAATCAATGACATTGGTGTCATTGATTTTTACTTTATGCGTAAATACTCTCTTTTGAGAATTTTACAGTTAAAAGATAGTAGAAGATTGCACGGTATTTGTTTCTGTTTGAAGAGCCCATTTGCTCACAGACCTCTTTGATCGCAGCATTGAGGCTTGCATCATCATCTGTAAGTTCAAGTTTCTTTTGTAAGAAATTTGTACGTACCCGATCAAGTTCTGAAGGATCCGAACAAGCAATTGATTCGGCATCTTTATTGTAGATAGAGGGTCCTAGCGCACGTGTTATTTTTTCTAATAATTCACTGTTATACGCAGGTTCAATATCTTTGATTTTTTCATTGTAGAGGGAAATTTTCTCTTCAAGTTTACTCATGTTATAACTCCTATTTTCAAAAGATGAGATATTGTATCTCCAGGATACTAAATAAATACTTATTTCAATGATAAAATATTATATTTTATTTTAAAGAGAGAAAAATGAACAGTTTTGACGATAAATTTCATACGCAAACTTTGAGTGAAGATGGGAGTTATACGGCCTATTCAAAAGAGTATGAGGAACATTATCACTCAACAAAAGATGGAGCACTCTCTGAGTCACTCTATAAGCATATAGTTCCGGGATATATCCATACCAAGGCAAAAGATGAGGTTCATATCTTAGATATTTGCTACGGGCTTGGTTTTAATACCCTTGCAACAATTCTCTACTACAAAGAACAGGCTCCTCATAAAAAGCTTATAATCAAATCTCCTGAACTAGACGCAGCGCTTGTTCGATCACTTGAAAATTTTAGCTATCCGCAATCTTTTGAATCGTTAAAACCTATCATTAATGCGTTGAGTCAAGAGGGTGTTTATGAAGATGAGAGACTCTCTATAGAGCTTTTTTTAGGAGATGCCAGAGAGTATATCAAGCGTTTTGAGAATTTTTTTGATGTTGTCTATCAGGATGCTTTCTCTCCAAGTGCCAATCCGATTCTATGGACACAGGAGTATTTTGCAGATATCAAAAAAGCCATAAAAGAAGATGGGATACTGACAACTTACTCAACAGCACTCAAAACCCGTTTGGCACTTTATAATAATGGCTTTTATATCTATCTCAATAAAGGAGAGCACTTTAGAAATGCTACACTTGCCTCTTTGGCTCCTTTAGAAGGGTATGAAGTTGTAGATATGGTGCATAAAATTGCCTGCAATCCTGACATAATACCTCTATATGATGATGAAGTATCTCTATAGTCTGCTTTTTTGTTCGCTTACTCTTTATGGAGTAGAGTCATTAACGACTCAAAATATAGAAAAAGTAAATGCTGCAACGCTTAATACCTTGCTTATTTTTACTTCTCAGGAGGGGCTTAGTTCTGGTTTATACCATTTTACAAATACTGCTGTAGATGTAGATATGAAAGTCTATCACCTTCCTTTTACTTATCATTTTAAATCTGATGAAAATATTAATTATTTTATGGTTGGCAATGTAGGTTACAGCCAGACATATCTTGCCGGAGCGATTCAGGAGTTGCCTGCAGGCAGTCTGCTCAATTATGATAGTTCTATACAGACTTTTACAGCAGGTATTGGTGGAGGTGCTAGGTATAAAATAACAAAAGAGTTTTGTATATCCGGAGGTATAGAGTTTATCTATTCTCGAGTGGGACTGAGTGTTGTATTACCTGAAAATGATCTGGGTGACAAGATTGAAGATTTTTTTAACAATAACTATAGCAGTAATCTTACATATAAATTTTTTGCTTTGGCTGAATATAGACCAAAAATTCATGAGTTTAAACCTTATATTACATTAGCTTATAAACTTTTTGAGACTAAATCAACAGTTACTTTTGATGAACTTGTAAAATTTGATTCGCAATCAAATATAACAACACTAAATATCGGAGTAGAGAGTCCAAAAATTTATGAGAACGGTTCTGATAATATTACTCTAGAGAGCTATATAAATACAAACTATCTGGGAGGAACGGTAAAAGATGTAGTTAATTTCAGTTGGTATCAGAGTTTTGGAGTTGTAAGTTATTATAACACACCTTTAAAGCCAAATTGGGCATCACGCTTTTTTCTTGAGTTAAATACTATTCGCAGTGGTGGATTGGAAGGGTATAATATAGGTGTAGGTTTTACCCTCGATTTTTAATAAGCTTCAATCACCTCTAAAAACTCTTCCCCAAACTGCTCATACTTTTTAAGCCCGATACCATTAACCTCAAGCATCTCCTCTTTGTTTGTAGGCATATCGTTTGCAAGGTGTTTGAGGGTTTTATCGCTAAAGATGATGTAGGCAGGCACACCCATCTCACTTGCAAGCTCAGATCGTTTTTCACGTAGTTTTTCAAAAAGCTTGCGATCAAAATCAAACTCCTCTACCTGTTTGACAGCTTTTGCTTTTTTATCGACTTGTAAGCGGGAAGATTTGATATCGACAAGCTTTTGTGATTTTAGTATCGCGATGGCATCTTGTGTCAGTTTGAGCGTAGAGAAATCACCCAAAGTGATTATTTTTAGCTCCAAAAGCCGCTCTACAATAACAAACCACTCTTTTTTACTCAGATGGGAACCTATGTCATACACAGAGAGTTTGTCCGCTTTGTTTGAGAGGATCTTCTGCTCACTTGATCCTCTTAAAATATCAATAATGTAGTTTTTTCCAAAGTTCTGATCTGTTTTATAGACAGCAGAGAGAAGCATCTGTGCCTCTTTGGTGATATCTTGGCGTTTTGCATCAGACTCCAAACAGTTATCACAGCGATTTTCGCATGTTTTTTGTTCCTCGTGGAAGTAGTTGGTAAGTTGCTGATGATAACAGATCTCACTTGTTGCATACTTATAGATAGTATCTATCTTTACTTCAAGATGATCTTTATAATTGGCATCTGCTATATCACTTAAAAATCGTTTGTGTTGCATCATATCGGCTGCATTAAAAAGAAGTAGCGTCTCGGAGTCTTCGCCGTCACGCCCCGCACGTCCGATCTCCTGATAGTAGTTCTCCAAAGATTTTGGCAGGCTCATGTGCACCACAAAACGGATATCACTCTTATCGATCCCCATTCCAAAGGCGATGGTTGCTACCATAATATCGACCTTGTCATTGACAAAGATCTTAAAGTTCTGCTCCCGTATATGTTGTGGTAATCCCGCATGATAGGCAAGTGATCTGTAACCGCTATGATTTAAAAAGGTACTGAGCTCTTCGGCTTTTTTACGTGAACTTACATAGATAATGCCACTCTCGTTTTTATGTCGCAGAAGAAAGTTTTTGAGTTGTGCCTGTCCGTTGCTTATGCGTCGTTCAGCAGAGATAAAAATGTTTTTTCTAAAGACACTCCCTTTAAGCAGGAGTGGATTTTCAAGACGTAATTCTCGTAAAATATCATCAATGACACTCTGTGTTGCCGTTGCTGTAAAGGCAGCAATGGAGGTGTTTGGAAAGTTGGCTTTGAGGTTGCCCAAAAGACGGTAATCATCACGAAATTCATGTCCCCATTGACTGATACAGTGTGCTTCATCTATAACAAAAAAGTTAATCTTTAAGGTGTGTAAAAAGCTTAGTGTTGCAGGGGAGCTAAGACGCTCCGGTGAGAGGTATAAAAACTTCACCATCCCTGCATAACACAGATCCATTATCTCATCACACTCCTGCATACTCTGAGCGGAGCTGAGCATCTCTGCTGCAATGTGCTGTGCTTTGAGGGCACTGACTTGATCCTGCATCAGTGCAATAAGCGGTGAGATAACAATAGTGATGCCGTTTGTCATCATTGTAGGGAGTTGAAAGACCAGTGATTTTCCACCACCCGTCGGCAGTATCATCAGCAGATCTCTGCCATCTAAAATAGCATCGACTCCCTCCTCTTGCAGTTCTCTAAAACTGTTGTGACCAAAAGTATCTTTTAAGATTTGATTTTTGATTTTTTATCCTCTTGTGGTACAATTGCAGTAATGGTTGCAAGGGATTGCTCCCTTATATTTTTAGTATAGACGTTCGGCGAAAACGGCTAAAACCATTACTACAATGAGAAATCTCACTGGTGTACCCTCCTTTTTGGAGGTACCCTACTAAACTCCAGTCCCTTTATTACACCCGTCACCGAAAGAGAATACATCAGCTGTACACAGTTAAATGTTACAACTTTTTAGGGTAAATATCTAAAAATATGACATAGTGTCATAAAATTTCTAAAAACTACTCTGTATAGCATCGACTTGATCCCATGTAAGGGAGTTTTTTGATGCTTGTTTGTGTTGCAAGATATGGGCAATATAGCGTGCAAACATATCGGTCTCTACATTGACACGGGAGCCTTTTTTGTAGTTTTTAAAGAGAGTCTCTTTCATTGTATGGGGAATGATAGTTAGACGAAAACTCTCACTTTCTACATCATTGACCGTAAGACTTACTCCATCAATGGTGATAGATCCCTTTGGTACAATGTATGGAATAAACTTTTTATCTACTTTTATAAAGACATCATAAGAATTGCCATTGTTTTTTATGGCCTCAACTTCACCAATGGTATCAACATGCCCTTGGACTATGTGTCCTTCAAAGCGATCGCCCATCATCATGGCAGGCTCAATATGGACTTCATTTTTATAGTTTTCAATCGCAAGCAGTTTTTGACTTTCAGGACTCAGCTCAACAGAAAAACCGTCATGATGTACTTCTATGACCGTAAGACACGCTCCGTTAATGGCGATAGAATCCCCAAGAGAGGCTTTGTGTTTTGATTTGATAGTGAGTTTTGAGCCTACAAAGCTTTTAACAGTGGCTACTTCTCGTATAAGACCTGTAAACAAGTTTTTCCTTTCTGCCTCTTAAGAGGCTAGCTTTAGTGCCTCAGCGGCTAGCGAAATATATCGGGACTTGTTCCGATATATGGGTTTAATAATTAAAAGACTATTTTTCCATCTTCTTGAAGATCACGAATGATCTTTTTGGCTTTTTCATGCCCTTTATAGGCCGCTTTTCTACACAGATCAAGTGCTTTGTCATGATCTTCCTCACAACCTATACCCTGATCATAGAGAAGCCCAAGATTGAAAAGTCCCTCAGCAAGTCCGGCTTCAGCAGCACGTGAGAAGCAGATAAAACAGCGTTTTTCATCACGCTCCACACCCAAACCATCTTTGTAAAGAACACCAAGGTTATTAAAAGCTGCCGCGTGTCCGCGTTTTGCGGCCTCTTCATACCAAAAAGCAGCCTCAGAGTAGTTTTGCACACAGCCAAGACCACGTTCAAGCATCAGCGCTACTTCATACATAGCAGGAGGAACTTCACGAGTTGCTGCTTCCATATGTAACTCGTGAGCTTTGAACATATCGTGCTCAACACCACCAACTCCGTTTTCATATAAAATAGCAAGATTAAAAAGAGCGTAGGGTTGTTTTGCCTCTGCTGCTTTTGTGTAGAGCTCAAGTGTTTTTGCCTCATCGACTTCACACCCTTGTCCCATCTGGTGCATATAGCCAAGCGATGTCATTGCATCGACATTACCCTGATCTGCCAACTCTGAGTAGAGTTTATAGGCTTTTTCATAATCTTTTGCATTGTATACTGCATGTGCTTGCTGAATCATTTTTCCTCGTTTTCTGTTCGTATAGGTTGTCGAAAAGTTGTTTTGTTGCCTTTTGCGGCAGCTTTTGCTTGACGGATCTTTTCAAGCAGATCTGCTTTTGTATCTAAGTGTTTATCTCGGATCTTGTATTCACCACTTCCATCAACTGCTTCATCATAAACAAGTATTTCTGGTACATAATCTTTAAACAGCTCTCTATTCACCTTAAAAACCTTAATTAATTGAGTTTATATTATGCAAATGATACTGAAAAATGATAAAATTGCATTTAAAGTTCAGGGTTAGATACAATTTAGAATATATCTCTCATTGAGGACAAATTGATTTTCTTCACGATATTTTTCTATTAAAAATGCAAAACTCGCTTCGCTCAGACAGTTGCATTTTTGCCTGCGGCACATAGAAAAATATCTAAAAATCAATAGCCTCGCTTCGATATATATTCTAAATTGTAGCAGTCTAGCAAGAGGATAAGAGATGAATTATGATGTAATAGTAGTAGGTGGTGGTCATGCCGGTATTGAAGCAGCACTCGCTGCTGCTCGTAGAGGAAAAGAGACACTGCTTGTCTCTATGCTTGCAGAAAATGTAGGGGCTACTTCGTGTAATCCTGCTATTGGTGGGCTTGCAAAGGGGCATTTGGTACGTGAGATCGATGCGCTTGGCGGTGAGATGGGACTTATTACGGATGAGGCAGGGATTCAGTTTCGTGTGCTTAACCAGACAAAAGGTCCGGCAGTTCGTGGAAGTCGTGCGCAGATCGATATGGATAGATACCGTGTGATCGCACGTAATACTGTTTTAACAACTCCAAAGTTAAATCTTGCACAAGATACGGTGGAGTCTTTGATCATTGAAGACGGTGAGGTCAAGGGTGTAAAGACGGCGCTTTTAAATGAGTACTTTGCACAAAAAGTTATCATTACAAGTGGGACATTTTTAAACGGGATCATTCACATTGGTGAAGTGCAACAGGTGGGTGGCCGTTTTGGTGAGCAGACATGTGTGGGACTCTCCACTTCACTTAAAGATGATGCAGGGCTTGATATGGCACGCTTAAAAACAGGTACCTGTGCTCGTATTGACAGCTCTACGATTGACTTTTCGGTGATGGAGGAGCAGGGTGGTGATGCATTGCCAAATCCGTTTTCCTTTAGAACAGACAGAGAAGAGTTTCGAAAAACGAAGAAGCAGCTTCCGTGTTACATCGCCTATACCAATGAAGAGACACACAACATCATTGAGTCAAACTTCTACCGTGCACCGCTTTTTACAGGGCAAATTGCCGGAAAAAGTCCGCGATATTGCCCATCTATAGAAGATAAGATAGATAAGTTTCCTGAGAAAGAGAGACACCACCTCTTTATAGAGCCACAGACAATGGAAAATACCGAGTGTTACATCAATGGTCTCTCAACATCACTGCCGCCGGAAGTGCAGCGTGATATGATCCGATCGGTAAAAGGGCTTGAAAATGCAAAAATAGTCCGTTATGGTTATGCGATAGAGTATGACTTTGTCGATCCAAGAGAGCTCAAACACTCACTTGAGACGAAAAAGATAAAAGGACTCTATCTTGCAGGGCAGATCAACGGAACAACAGGTTATGAAGAGGCTGCTGCACAAGGCCTGATGGCGGGGATCAATGCCTCTCTTGCATTAGAGGAAAAAGAGCCTTTGATACTGCGTCGTGATGAGGCCTATATTGGTGTATTGATCGATGATCTTGTAACAAAAGGGACAAATGAACCGTACCGTATGTTTACATCACGTGCAGAGTACAGACTGTTGCTTCGTGAAGAGAGTGCTGATACACGTTTGGCTCACTATGGGCACGAACTCGGACTTATCTCTGATGCAGTCTATGAGAAAGTAAAAACAAAAGCCCAGCAGATACAATATGGTGCAGCTCTTTTAGAGGAGACTCGTTTTACACCAAACAAAGAGTTCAATGCACTCCTTGCATCGATGGGTGAAGAGCCTATCAAAGATGTCTCAACTGCACAGCAGCTTGTTGCTCGTAAAAGTTTTACTGTTGAAAAAATGCTCAAACTTGTACCTGAACTTGCAAAATTTGATGACTACATTAAAGAAGAGATCTTGGTAG
>Ga0256837_1001003_pt1 | contig 20641 bp, 29 predicted proteins | sample 4562384metaG_FD_185976 | JGI IMG/M metagenome (GOLD analysis project Ga0256837, IMG submission 185976) | Hydrothermal vent microbial communities from Guaymas Basin, Mexico - 4561-384 | ecosystem: Environmental > Aquatic > Marine > Hydrothermal vents | place: Mexico: Guaymas Basin | collected...
ATTCTCTTAAATCATCAAGATATTCTAGAACATCATGATATATATTCATTGCTTCATCTTTTGTTAATTTTTCACCATCAATTACTACCATAATTACTCCTTTATATTTCTTTAATAAATTCTGAAAATTTTTTCTCAAAATTTTTTATGAGATCAAAATCTTTTTCATTAATCAATGTAATACTTGATGAAACTTCACCATCTTTTAAAAATTGAATCTGATACGAATTAACTCCTGCTGGACACAACCTTACTTCATCAATTCTTTCCAAGTTGATAAATCTGTTTCTAAATACAAAGAATTTCATAACTAACTCCTTCAAATAAAAATTGAACATAGAGTTCGACAATAATTTATATGAGAATCAAAAAAAAAATAAAAATAAAAAAAAAGGGTTAAGTTAAATTAACCCTTTTACTCTTGCCTCATTAACAGCACTATAGATATCAAATTCAAATTCTTCTTCTTTCATTAAACCATCACAAGCAAGAACTACTTTAATTGCATCATAATCATAATCTGGATCTTGACGACAATCATCAAGATCCTCTCCGTTATAATACTCTTCACATTCTTCAACTGCCGCTTCATGAATTCTTGCGGCTATATCGGCAGCGATATCAAATGCTGTATCTTCATTAAAATCGTTTTTATTGTTTAAAATAACAGTTTGTTTATAGACTTTTCTTCCCATGATAATCTCCTTTATTCAATAATTTTAAAAATTTTCTTAAGTGATTCCTCACTAATATATTTTACATCGTTTTGTTCAACTGAGTCAACAATAACATAAAATACTTCATCTTTATTATGAGTATAACTAATATATTTCTCCAAAATTTCATCGTTATTAAAGATTGATTTTAAGAAATTAGTAATATCATTATCTGATTCCAATTCCAAATATTTTTTATATTTTTCAGGAAAGTTTTCTTCTATGAAACTTTCCACTACAGGTGCATCAAGATTAAATATCTCATCTTTAAGTTTATCAAATGTAATAATATCAATATTCGCACCAAATCCTAAATATACTTTTGCTACTGCTCTTATCATTTTAAATACTTCACTAGTGAGTTTGTCAAATCTTTATTAAGTTTATTTTCATTAATGTCGTTAATAAATTTATCAAAAATAAAGAGAGGTTCAGGCTTCCAGTTATAGTAAGTGTTATCAAACTCATCAAAATTATATCCTGTTTCTTCTAATAATAAAACTGCATCACCTTGAATATGCCCGCTACCTCCACATTGACAACAAACATAGTCAATATATTCATCATTTTCTTCATCAAAATCATAGATTGTTCCTGATCCTCCGCATTCATCACATGTACATTCAAAATACGGCTCATCATATTCATCTTTTAATCTGTTAAAATATTTCTTATATATGAAATTGATAAATTCTACGATATCTTTAGATAACTTATCTTGATGATTAAGAATAAAATCTCTTAACATCGGAATAAAATATGCTCCAACTCGCCAGTAATTATTGAATGTATATTGATGAATTCCTCCATTTTCAACTTGATAATTTAAGTTACCCATAACAACACTAAAAATCATCAAGCCTAAATCTTCTTCATCAACAATATTTTTGTCAAGAATATATTCAACAACAGCAAGTTGATCATGTAAGTCTTTATCATTAGTTTCTTTCTGCCACTTAGTAAAACCATTAGAATTCCAAATCTCATAAAATTTATCCATATATTCTTGTTGTTGATAAAATCTGTCGATAATCTCAATATCAGTAAGATTTTCTTTTTTAATTATCTCCTGTGCTTCACTTTTTGTTTCAAATAATCTTGCTTTATCAATATTATCTACCAGGTCTTTTTCACCTAAAAAAAGACCTGAACTTGTTCTTAAAACATACATAATCAAACTCCTTCTTCTTTTTTATTAATTAATTCTTTTAGCTAAAATTGTAATTGAATGTTTTGTTCCATATTTATTAATATACAAAAAAGTACAGGTATTATTCAACCCTTCAACAAATGCTTCAAAGTCATCTTCAAATCCACCATCTGCAATATCTGCTTCACTTGTTAGTTTTTTATAATAATTTACAGCAGATTCAAGTTCGTCAAACTCTTCAACTTCTGTAACAGCCATTTCCTCAACTTCAACTACAAAATATTTTTCTTTCATCGATTACTCCTTATTCATTAATTGTATATGTCCAGCTGTTAAATTTTTTAATTTTATTTTGAGTCAATAATGATTTAATTGATTGCCTAACTGTTAATGGAGGCAAACCTAATTTTTCTATAATCTGATTCAATCTAAAATATTTTATTCGTCTTGCAAAATCAAGAATAAGTTTTTCACTATGTCTCATCTACAACCTTTTGAGTAAATTCAAAATCGCTTGTAATCCAATAAACTTCTTGATCATCATAAATGTCCACAACAATTTGAATTAAATTTCCATTACGATACTTATTAACTGTAAACTTTGCATCATATTTCTTATACGATTCTTTGAGTATATCTAATAATTTTTCTTTATCGTATGATTTCCCCAAGACTTGAGGATATTCAAACATATTGTGGTTCTCACATTTAATCAAATAATAAATAGTTACTACATCCAAATTAACATGAATTTTTTTCATTAACAGATCTCGTATATCAAAAACTTCTTTTGGAATATCGTCTGCGTTATAAGTATCATAAATAGCACCATCTTTATAGATTTCATATCTATCATAGATTACAGCAATTGGACTCTCTACCATTGCCCTTTACCTCCTAACTTGGTTTTAAATCATATTTATCAAGAATTTTTATAAATTCCTCAATATCTAGATGCTTATATTGCTCAGAATTAATAATAATACTTTCATAGTTATCATCAGGTGCATATTTTTTAATGTATCTTTTTATATTACTCATATTCTTTGTATTAAATCCATAATCGTTGGATATTTTAATTCCATTCAAAATTAATCCAAAAATTAACGGATAAGATAATCTACCTCCAATCATTAAAAGTTCTTTCATAGGTTGATAATTAAAGAAGGCAACACATAAGTCATTCTGAGATAGCCTCTGAACCTCTTCCTCTTTTAGATCAGAGAGGTTTCCTACGATGATGACTTTTAGATTTTCCTTTTTTATAAAATTAATAATCTCACTTAAGAAGGCTCTTTTATCAAACCTTCTTATTACATTATCATAAAACATTTCATATCCTTTAAGAGATATGTTTATTTTAATTCATAAATATGATAAACAAATACCTCTTCAATTTCAGGTTCATTAAATAAGTATTCTTCTTGTGGTTTTTGATTTCCGATGTACGGACCCCATTTGTGCCATCTCCAACCACCTGTTTCTGGCTGTTCACTCTTTCTAACTGGAGTAACGAATACAACAAATTCTTTATCTTTATAATCTTCTTGTAACATTGGTTCCTGTTCAACAACCTGTTTATAGTTATCACAAACTCCATAACAATTAATATTCATAAGTTTTGGATATTCATCAAATTCACATCCAATGTACATATCACCACTAAAATTTTTAATTTCATAGATACCTGATTCAAGTTTTCTTACACTATTATCACCACCACCTATTAAAGCAAGAATTTGCCCTACACCTACATCAAGTGGTCTATCAAATATACATTGTTTTTTACTTAGCATAACAATCTCCTTTTATATTATTTAGCCCATAAGTTATTATCTGTAATAAATTTTTTTATCATCATATGCTCTTCAACATCTTCTACACCAAAAACTGTAATACATTTATCATCAATCTCATATTCGAGATCTATTTCCTTATCAATAAATTCTGCAACCTTTTTAGGATCTTTTACAAGATACTCTTGAATCGGAGCAATTAAATCATTAAGTGTCATTTTTGAATCCTTCTTATAAGTTAACTGTAACATCACCTAAGTGTTTCTGAACACTTGTTTCTATTCCAAATTCTGGGATATCAATTATAATATCAAGATACAATTCAATATCTGCTTTGTTGAATTTTTGTACACCAAATCCATCATCATTGATGCTGTTTTTTACTCTTTCCTCTAACTTATTCATATCTATTGATTTTGATTCTTCATCATAAATATCGTTAAGGGAGATAGACATCGGAGCCATTTCCAGCCAACCAGTACTTGTATCCCAGAATGTAACATTTACATTACCTACTACAGTAATAGATTCAAGTTTGATTTTAGTTTCTGTTTTCTTTGAATATTCATACTTTTTATCGTAAAAGTATTTTTTTATTTCTTCTATAATTTTATCAAACATTTTAAACCTCCATAAGTTGATTTAGATAATTTTCAAATAAGTTGAATACATTTTTCACAACAGATAACTGTTTATTTTTATCATATTTATTAATAAGTTCATAATAATCGATATTTAATCCTAAAAAATCTGAATCAACTATCTTTGAAAATCCATTCTCTCCAAAATATAATATACCAACAAATATTGCTCTATTAATAGTGATATTAAATACAAATTTGAAAACTCTTTTTCCTATTCTAATAAACTGATATGCTGTAAATCTATCAGTATTATTATTTGTAATATTAATAGGTCCTCTATTTACTAGATTCATATCAAACTCCTTCCAAAAAATTTTATTTGTTAACATTGTCTATTAAATTATTTCTACAAAAAAATTAGTATAAGAGGAACAATTATTGTTCTCTCTTTTTAGCTATAAGAGTAAAAGAATGTTCTACACCATTAGCTTCTGTAAACACTAAAGAGAGGTGATCGTTCATCATCTTGACGAACGCATCTACTCCTTCTTCAATGTCTAACTCCCTTGCTAAAATTGTAATAGAGCATTTTCTTCCTTTACTGTCTTCATATTGGAGGGAACAATTATCATCTGTCCCTCCTTTAAAAATTTCTAATTCCTCGTCAAATGCCTCCCAATCAACGGAAGGATCATTGACAGAGGATACTAATTCTTGATAAAAGTCCATCGCAGATTCAAAATCTTTAAATACAGCTAGTTCCGTGATAACCGCTTCTTCAACTTTAATTACATGATATATTTCCATACCAAACTCCTTCTGAATTAATGTGTGTTGATTACATGTATTATAATTTATATGAAATTTTTTATTATTTTTGCCGACTCAACAATTTCTTTAATTCTTTCAAGTGAATCAGCTTCAGTTTTATCTTTCCTTAGTTCAATAAATCTTGGATGTGATAATCTCCATTCAGGAGAACTCTCATTTGGTTCAAATAAATCATTTGCTTCTACTTCAATAATTTTTCCTATAAGTTCATTTCTATGCTCCCAAAACCATTTTCTCTCACTATCTTTAAATCCTGATATATTTGATTCAAGCAATCCATCGGATGATTTAGCTCTAATAGATCCAAATGTTGAAGCATTTTTACCTTCACCAGGATTAAATCCTACAATTTCTAAATCAACATGAAATTTTACTTTTAGTTTTAATTGATCTTGTGAGTCGTGGTTTTTCCAAATCATATCTTTGTTTTTAATTACTGCACCTTCTAGACCTTGTGATGTATAATAAGTATAGATTTTAAATGCTTCTTCAAAATTATTAACTTCATGTGTTGGAATTACTTTTAATCTTTTTTGATCAGTTTTATTTTCAATAAAATCTTTTAAGATATTAAATCTTCTTTCATAAGGAACTTTATGTTCTCCGTTTAACCAATCAAAATAATTTACTTCATCCCAACACATAAAATAAATTTTATCATGATATTCACTTGGTATTTCATCTCTATTTAGTATACCATTTGAAATTTTTCTATCATTAATCCCTTCAATAAGACATTCACCATGAATTACAAAATCTTTATCAACTGCAGATTCATGTTCAAAAACTTTCATCAAATCATTTTTTAATATTGTCTCAAGAACATATAATCTTTCTCCTTGTCTACTCATTAATTCGAACCAATGTTTGTTATTTTCATATCTATGGATAATATTAACAAACATCCCATCTGCTTTTAACTGACAATAAGCAGGAAATTTAATTCTTTTTTGAGTTTTTTCATTTAATAATTGACACCTCATATATGGAGGATCAAATACAAAATAATCACCAAATACTGAATTAATTGATTTTCTATTTAAAGAAATTCTTAGATCTCTCTTTAATACAAGCTTAAGAATTTCTTGCTCTTCTTTTATAAGTTCTTCCCCTTTTGAATTAATATAATCTCTTGCCGCATGACCAGTAACTTTTCTTGTAAATAATGGATTCAAAGCATCAATTAAAAATTCTCTTGTAATAGTTTTATCACCTGTTTTTTGAGGGTTAAATTGTTTCTCAGTAATCCAATATTTAAATCTTGGATCATATGTTAATTTTAATAATGCTCTAAAATTTTGATCATCTTTATATTTTTTAAGAACTTCTTTTTTAGCATTTGTACCTTCAGTATTTCTTATTTCATTAATTATTAAATACATAGGAGTCATTATTCATCCCCTTTTACAAGATTTATAATATATCTTAATACAATATTTCTAATTTTTTCAAAACCATCATCATATTTTTCATAAATATATCTATGTTGAAATTCAGGATGATCTTTTATAATGTCATGTTCATCTCTACTTATCTCAATATTACTAACAAGAGTACCTCTTGAACTAGTTGAATATATTATAATCGCATCTTCATAAATACCTATAGCATCTGCACTATTTTCAAGATATCTTTTTAGTTCTTTAATGAATTCCTTCTTATCATATAGGATAAAATCATTATACACTGGTATTTCAATACTGATTCCTTGAATATCAAAAACAAAACTTCTTCTTTCCATAAAACATTTAACTGGTGGAGGACATATTTTATCACTTCTTTCTTTAATAACATATCTTCCTTCAATAGGAGTCTTATAAACAACATATTTATTATTTACATCGATATTACTTAAATAACCGCTCAATAGATGATGTACATTCATATTCATATTACCGAAGTCAATTGTTGGGTCTGTATCTACAACTATCTGTTGATTTTCAAGATCAACTTTAATATTTTTAATAAATAATTTTTCTATCACATCAACTATACTGTTATATAGTTCTGTAGTTAGTTTTTTAAATTCCATAATACCTCCTTGATTTTTTAAAAAAATTCTAATATAATTTTAGTCCACATTTACCACATTTACTTTTTTCTTTTAGATTGGTTTACATAGGCTCTATGAAGAGGATTAAATATATTTGATCTCCTCTTCGTATCTTGTAGCATAATTTCCTGAATCAAAAACAAATTTAATCCTATCATCAATATCATGTTTGATAGGTACATTTTCTAAATCATAAGATTCAAGTAATTTATCAAGCTCTTGGGAAAGTCTTTTAATTTTTTGTTGTTTTTTAATTTCATTTTTATATTCTTCATCAAACAGTTTAATTGCTTGTTCAGGATTATTTTTATAAACAATAGAAAATAGTTCTGTTACAATACTTAGAGCATCATTATAAGAATGAATAGGCATCCTATTTTCATAACTCCAATATGATTCATTAGGACTATATATCATCATAGGAATATCAGTTGAATGAAAATCACCATCACTATAAAATTTAAGTTTGAATCTATCGATTCTATATATACGAAACTTATTATCATCATCAATTTTTAACCAATAATTTTTAGATTCACATGAATCTTCTACTTTAATAACAACTGGGCTAAAATCATTATCAAGATAGATAATAGCTTTACTTGGTCTTCTTGTAAAAGCAGTTTCTACATTCTCTTTTTCAAGATAAATTTTTCCTTTGTTATTCAAAATGTTTTTTCTATCAACAAAATTTACTATTATATCCTTTTTATCAACACCTTGATAAATTAGTTGAGTATTCATTCCAAACCTCCTTCATTTAAATTTAAAAAATAAAAAAGAGGTTGATTTAATCAACCTCTTTAATAATTTATATTAGAAATCATCAAGATCTAAACTTCCTTTACTGTAATTAACAACATTCCCTTCAAAAAAGTTTGTTTTTTGATCGTTAAATGAACTAAAACTATCAAACCAACTAATAGGATTTTTAAGACCGATTTCAGGAAATAATAATTCAAGCCCCATTGCATGTGCTCTTTTATTAACGAGATATTTTGTAAATCTATCTATAAGTTCTCTACTCATTCCTAATATTTCATCATTAGTGATATAATATCCCCAATCTCTTTCAAGCTCATACGCAGCATAAAGCATATCTTTAATGTTAGAAATAACTTTATCAGTAAATAAATGTGGAAACTCTTTTCTTATTTCTTTAAAAATATTAGCAAATAATAATGTATGAGTTACTTCATCTCTCTGAATAAATCTAATCATTTGAGCTGAACCAATCATTTTTCCTGCTCTTGCAAGTACATAGAATGCACCAAATCCATTATAAAAATAAACACCTTCAAGACATTGATTTGCAACAATCATATATACTTTAGATTCATCATCACCATCAAGAGCTCTTAATCCATGTTCTTCATATACATTCCCTATATATTCATTTTTATTTCTTAATTGTTCATCAGTTCTCCACATTTCATATATCTCATCAGTATTTAATGAAATACTATCAACCATTACCGCATATGATTGACTATGTAATGCCTCTTCATATCCTTGACGAATTAAACACATATTAACTTCAGGAGCAGTAATCCAAGGATTTACATGATCTGCTGTGTTATTTGTTTGAATTGAATCCATAAAAATTAATTGAGATAATGCTTTATCATACATTCTTTTTTCTGCAGGTAATAATTCTCTATATTGTCTTGCATCTTCTGTTAAATCTACTTCTCTCGGAAACCAAGTATTTGCAAGCATCATCTCCCACAAATTATAAGCCCAAGGATAACTCAGTTTATTAAGATTAATAATCCCTTCTGTACATCCATTAATAATAGATGTTGTAGATCCTTTATGAATAGGACAGTTATAGTTATAAAGTTTTTTAATTTTCACCTCTAATCTCCTTTAGCCTTGATTGTTGTTTATATATCTCTATTATAGAACCAAGATGTTTTGTCTTCTACAATTTCACCATCTTTTAAAACATAAAATCTTTGATTTGTTGTTGGTGATGATAATGCTCCAAGTTTTTCTATATAAGGACCAACCTTTATATAATCCAGTTTCTTTAGAAAATCCTTAGTAAATTTTGGAAAATCTAGTTCTCTCCCTGTATAAAGAGCTATCTTCAAATGAGGATAATTCTTTTTAATATAATCAATAATTCTGTTCAAATCCTTGAAATTCCATTCACCACCATACAGAAGAATACAACTTATATGTTTATGTCTTTTTAAAAGTTTATCTATTTCTTCATTAGTTAATGGTTTACCAAATTTAGGATTCCAAGTTTCCTTTGAATGACACCCTTTACAATGAAGATCACAACCTGATAAAGATAAGGATAAACTTATCTCATCAGGTACTTCTTGAAACTGTATTTGAGGATAGGAATAATACAACATTATTTTACCTTACATGTATTTATATGAACAACAGCAGATCCATTAGAATAATTAAATATAACTATAGCATCTCTACCTGAATCTATTTGTTTTTTAAATTCTACATCAGAACAATAAAGTTTAGTTAATGTATCTCTTACTTTCTCCATAGTTTTTGTATTTGTGCTTTTAGCAGTATCAAGAACATTTGATGTTGTTACAATTACTATTGTATTATCTACTACACCTATTTTAGTTTTAGACAGATCTCCTGGTAAAAACACAGCATCATTTGCAAATAAAGTACTTACAAAAAATCCACTGATTAATAATTTTAAGATTAATTTCATTTTTAACTCCTTTAAATTTATTTTATTCTTTCATAGAATCGAAGTTTCTCCTCTTGTTGTCTTGCTTTAGAAAATGCAGATACTCTTTTTAAATATCCAATTACCCTTGTTGCATGATCAATATTTTTTGATCCACATTTTGGACATTTATAATGCGTTCGCTTATCGATATGACCACAATCATTGCATATCGTAATTCGAACGTTATAAGTCCAATAATCACATCCTACTGTAGCTGCAACTCTTAGAAGTTTTCTATAAGATTCTTTAGACGGATAATCTTCTAAATTTAGATGCGCAGCTTGACCACCATCAAGATACTTTGAAGTTTCTTTTCCGTGTAGTTCTAATCTATCAAGAACAGATAGTTTATCATCTTCTGGTGCATAAATATAAGAACTATATAAGTTCCTCCATTCAGGAACCCAGTATCCATCCTCTTTATCCCACTTATAGTTCTTCGCAGCTAAATTTTCTGCCGGTACGAATTCTGTGTTGAATTTTATACCATATTTTTTCTTTCCTTCTTTATTTTCATCACTAAATGTTTTTAGAACATCACTAACCCATTTCATATACTTTTCATTTGGACTAATTTCAAACCCCATGAATTCAGAAGCTTCAACTAATCCATTTATTCCTACTGTACTAAACTGCTTATCAAGTGTAATAAATCCTGCATCATATACTGGTAACATTTTATTTTTATAATACCATTCTACAACTTTTCTATATGCATATTGATATTTGTGAACTTTTTGAATATTTTCTTTTAAATATTCGAGAATTTTATTATAATTTTCTTTAGGATTTTTGATGTTGTATTTTTTAATTGCATCCTGAACTAATCTGTTCAAATTAAGAGTCATAACTCCTACAGAGCCGGTCATTACTCCTCCGGCACCCAAACTATAACTAAACTCATTAATCTGGTCCTCAATATCATTTTTTAATCTACAACAAGAACTTAGTGCATGTGGTGAATCACTCATAAAAATAAAGAAACTATTTCCTTTACTCATTTCTTCTGCAAGAAAATCTTCATAATCTTCATCTTTTAATTTACCATTTTCAGTAAGAACTGCTGCAGTTACTACTGGATAAGTAAGAATTGATTTAGTTCTTTCTTGATTGAACCATCTCATAAAGTATCTTTGAAGTTTATCAACTGTTTCCCATTTTGGTCTACTCATGTCAGGAAATACGAAATTTCCAAACATAGCGTCAAAATAATATTTATCGTAAATACTAATGTTCCAGAATACTGATTGATATCCACGAGCAGCGGCAGGCTGGTTTAATGAATATACTACATGTTGTAACGCTTCTTTAATTTCCCTTTCATGAGTTTCTAAATAGTTATCTCCGAAATCCTTACGAGCAAAATAATCAAAATACATTAACCATTCAACAGTTGCTACTGCTCCTGCAAATTGAGCAGCAGTAGCAAATACAAAATTAATAAATACTCCATTAAATGAATAAAGATGTTTAGGAGCTTTACTTTCCCCTCCCATTTTAGTCATACCATCAATCAGTAACGGATACATTGAAACTGAAACACAATATGGTTTAAGAGAAGTTTCATCATGTTTATATAACTCATGAGAATTTAGTTGTCTAATATATTCATCAGCAGTTTCTTTATCAAATAATTCCTTAATTTTTTCGGTTAGAATTTTTCTATTTAATTGTATATTAAAATCTTTCCATAATTCAGCTTCTAGAGTAGCAATATTTTTTGAATCAACATTAGCATTAGCATCAAATTTTGATCCTGTTGCTGCATTTTCTGCTTCAATATAATCATGAATAAATTGTACTTTTTCTTGAAGTTGTTGTTCAGTTAATCGTGTCATTCTATCACTCCTTTTTATTATAGGGAAAAAATAAAAGCGAGATATAATATTATCTCGCTTTCTTAGTAGTATTAATTATTTTTTTAGCAATTTGTGTTTGAGGAATACCTTTAGAAATTCTATCAACTTCTTTTCCATATTTAAAGATAATTCCGATAGGATCTTTTACAATCTTATCAGGATCAATATTAAATGTTTTAAATAATAAAGGATATTTTTCATAAGAAATTAAATAAACTGTAATATATCCTCCTACAGAATTACTTATTTTACCTGCAAGTGATTCACATAATTTACATCCTTCTTTAGTAAATACACCCACACATACATCTTTAGATAAATCACCTTGATTTTGTAATTCAACTACCATAATTCGTCCTTTTTACTTTTTATTCAATAAATGTTCTTACCTATATATGTATTTATAAGTAGATATATCAGATTTATTGACAACCAACACACTCGAACGATCTATCAACTACATCATCTTTATTCTCTTCTGGAGATTGACTTCTTAAATAATAAAATGATTTTACTCCAAGTTTCCATCCGAGCATATAAATTTCATTTAAATATCTTCCACTTGCTTTATCTGGTCTAATAAATATGTTTAATGATTGTGCTTGATCAATCCATTTTTGTCTAACAGCTGCTGCTTTAACGAGTAGTTTTTGATCAAGTTCATATGATGTTACATAAAACATATATGTATCTGGTGATAAATTTGGAACAACAACAGGAATTAATCCTGACATATTTTCTTCATACCATTTTCTTTTATAAACAGGCTCAATTGTAGGTGTAGTTCCTGTAATTAATGATATTGATGAAGTAGGAGCTATTGCCATTAGATATCCATTTCTAATACCTTGTTTAACAAGTTCTCTTAGTGGTTCCCATTCATATACTCTATCAACATTAGTTAGTTCTTTAGCTTTTTCATTTTGATGATCAATTATTAATTCACCTTTACTCCATGAACTACCCTCAAATTCAGGATATGATCCTTTTTCTTTAGCAAGTTCTGCACTAGCCTTTATAGCATTATATGAAATAGTCTCATATAAGTTATCAATTAAATCCAGATGTTGTTGAGAACCAAACATAATTTGTTTTTCAGCAAGCATTTGTGCTTCACCCATCATACCAATACCAATAGCTCTACTTTTTACATTAGTTTCTCTTGTTGATCTTGTTGGGTAATAGTTTAAATCGATTACATTATCAAGCATTCTTACAAGATCTGGCATAAGATCTTCTATCTGTTCTTTTGTATTCACTTTACTTAAATTAATTGAAGCGAGATTACATACAAGAGTTCTTCTATCTTTAGTTTTGAATCTTTCAGTAAATATAATTCTTTTATCAGAAAAATCTTTCAAAATATCTTCACTAGTTAATCTCTTTGCTTTTTTAATATAGACTTTATTATTGAATATTACTTCTACATCTTGTTCTTGTTCTAAGAATATAAAACTTCCATCATTAAACTCAACTCTTATCGAATATTCAGCTTCATGTGTTACTTGTCCGATCTCAGTACATAAATTTGAAGCATTTATTATACCAACATGTTTATTTTGATTTCTTCTGTTAAATTCATCTTTAAATGTCAAAAATGGATTTCCTGTTTCATAATATTCTCTTAAAATCTTTTTCCATAATTCTTTAGCATCAATTACTTCTTTTCTTATCGTTGAATCATTTTCATATTCAACATATCTTTTTTCAAATTCTTCACCATATAGTTTATGTAAATCCGGAACATCATGTGGATCAAATAATGTCCATTTTTCATTATTCTCAACTCTTTTCATGAATAAATCAGGAATCCACAGTGCTGGAAATATATCATGAGCTCTTCTTCTTTCTTCACCACTATTTTTCTTAAGTTCAAGAAAATCTAAGATATCTAGATGCCAAGGTTCATTATAAATCGCAATTGCACCTTTACGAACACCTAATTGATCAACACTAATCGCAATATCATTTGTAATTTTAAGCCAAGGAATTAATCCTCCTGATGCTCCTTTTTTGTTATCAATCATACTACCAAGTGCTCTAATATTAGTTACATCCCATCCAATACCACCACCATATTTACTGAGTAATGCCATTTCTTTATAACAATCAAATATATCTTCAATGTTATCGTTCATAACTCCTTGATAACATGAACTTAATTGATGTCTATTCAATCTTGCATTACTTAATGTTGGTGTTGCAACCATAACTTGGAAAGTTGAGATTCTATCATAAAATCTTTTAGCCCAGTAAGTAGGATCTTTTTCATTTGATGCTAGCCACATTGCTACACTCATAAATAAATGTTGAGGTAATTCAAATAAGTTTCCTTTTTCATCTTTTTGAAGATATCTATCATAAAGCATTTTAATTCCAAGGTAAGTAAATTGTTTATCTCTTTCAGGTTTAATATAATTATTAAGTTCTTTATGATTAAATTTTGATTCGTCTAGTAATTTTGGATGTATAATTTGATTTTCAACTCCATATTTTAAATAATCATATAATGTATGAGAATAAGGATTTCCTTTCTTACCATGATATAACTTACCTACTTTATGATATATATCATTCAAAAATAATCTTGCAGCAACAAAAGTCCAATTTGGTCTATCAATATCAATTTTATCAACTGCTGTTTTAATTAAAGTTTGTTGGATTTCTTCTGTACTAATTTTATCTCTGAATTGAATCTTTGCATCAAGTTCTAGTTCATTATAGTCTACATTTTCTAATCCTTCACAAGCTTCTTGTGTTTGTTTTCTAATTTTTTTAATTTCTAATGGTGCAACAGAACCATCTCTTTTTGTTACAGTCATCTACACTCCTTCTGCTATTTATGTTTATTCATTTAACAAAACAAAAAAAAAAAGAGATTGGGAAATTGTTAATGAATTCATAAAATATTTATATAAAAAATGAACTGTGAATCAATATAAACTAAAATGATCACATTTTATTATTTTGTTGTGATTTTTCTATCTTAGCAACAAATGTATTAAAAACATCATGTCGTGATTTAGAAACCATATCAATAATATATGTATCTTTTGATTTTTGTTTAAGTAATTTTGGTGTATATATTTTACCAAAAACTTTATTAAGTATCCCATTTGGAGCCATTAATTCTGTTATACAATCAATTTCCTCTTCACAATCAACAGAACATATTTCTATGCCGAATTTATTATAAATCACCAATCGATACATATCACTCCTTTTATTCTAGTAAAAAATAAAGAAGGATATCTTTATTTATCAAGATATCCTTCTGGTAGAAATACATCATCAAATTTTAAAATAATAGTTTCATCTTGAGATTTAACTATTATTTTTGAAATCATCTTACAATTATCATCAGGTTTATAGAGTAATATATATGATGGGTATGACTTTAGCACCACATTTTTTAATTTACCAGAATATATTTGATTGTGGACAATGTTGTTTTTACATTGTTCAGGGTAAACTTTGATATCAACTGTTATCGGCTCACCACACCAGTTAAATATAAATCCTGTAGCAATATCCTCATCACCTGTTATATTTATATTCTGATAAGTTTGCTCAACCAAAAGATTATCGTGTAAAGGACTACCGAATAATGATGACACAATAATCATAATAGCCATAAGTAATTTTTTCATTGTTACTCCTTTTAAACTTCATAAGTAATACTATCGTATAATTCAGGAGATACTATCATTTCTTCATCATTAAATTTAAACGCAATTCCTTCTTCTGTATACCCTACAATATCTCCTTTTCTTGCAAAAGTATACTGTTTTTCTAGTTCAGAAAAACTCTTTATTTCATTAAATTCATTATTTGTGAGTTTAATTTTTGCACGATCATAATCCATTAATCGTACATCTTTGATTCTAATTTCTTTTGAAACATGTCTTTTAAAAATATTTTTATATTCTTCAACTTTAACAGCACTATCTCTTGATAAAAATACCTCTGTTCTATTATTCATAACTCCTCCTTTGTTGAGTACAAATTAATTTGACTCCTTCACTAGATAATAATAAATCGCATCAATCCAAGTATAGTTCATTTTTATACCCGTTGGTTTATGAATAAGATATTCATCGTTAAATTCAAAATGATCAGCAGGTATCATATAGCCTGCTTCTTTCAGTACCTTTTCCGCCTCTTTATTAAACTGTTTTTTATATAAAACAGGAGGGGTTATAAATTTAATTTTAAAGAACTCTATTTCTCCATTTCTTTTACGATCAAGAAGTTTCTTATATTCTTTTAACTTTGGCTCAGTAGCATATGGTAATACTGCTTTTAAATTCTTATTAAATTTCATCTTCATCCTTTTGAAATCCTTGAAGAACTTCAAGAATTGATTCAACTACTGATTTTGTATGTTTAATTTTTAGAATTAAATCATTGTTATCAGGGAGTGCTACTGCTACTGAACCAGGATAGTATCCAGTAATACTATCATAAACTGTAACAACAACTCCATCTTTTTTCGCAATAAAACAAAAACTCCCACCTCCTAAATCAGTAAATGTTGTAATTTCAAAACCGATTGATTGTAATAAGCTTGGAGCGATATAGTAATATCTGTTTCTTGTTTCTAGTAGTTTTCCATCTTTAATTCTTAGTATATGAACACTATCGTTCTCTATTTTCCAAGTGTAACCTTGTAATTCTTTTAACCAAGGATCTTTATCAGGAAATATTAAATCCTCGTTGAATTTTTTCTTTCCAGGTTTTTGAACTTTTGGTTCGTTAACAACATTAACAACTTTTGTTTCTTCATTCACCTCTTGAGGAACAACTACATTATTTTGTGATTCTGAATCTTCACTAATTAACTTAATTTCTTTCTCAATTTCTGATTCAATATTGCTTTGTTCTTCAAGTAACTTTGCAAGATCCATTTCGAACTCCTTCTTTAATTTTTTTAATAAATAAAATAATGATGAGACACTTCTTATTAGTCTCATCATTATTTATATGTAAATACTACCATTTAATTACATTTTAAAGAAAATTTCTTGGATCAAATGTTCCTGCTTGATCAATTTGTTTTGATGTATCAACTAAAAGTGATACAACAAGAGGACCTAATAGTAAATCAAATACTGCTCTATAAAATGCTCTTAATTTATTCGATGTAATTAATGATAACATTCTTATTGCTTTAGTTTTTATTTTTTCTGTTATTAAATTTGTAAATCTTGCAGATGTTATTTCATTTTTAATTACTTGCATCTTTCTTGTAAATTTATATCCTAAATAAAATGTACGAGCTAAATCATAAGATTTATATATTCCTAATTCTTCAGCAACATAATATGAACTTTCGATCGATGTACTCATTGCTACAACATGTGATATAGCTATTTTAACATATTTCTGTTTTTCTGATAAACTAAGTTTTTCAAAACGATATTCAATATCTTTTAAATTTATTTGATTATTCGATAATGATACTATATAAAATGCTTCATAAATAATATCATCAGTTACTGATGCCTTTGTTAAATTTTGTAATAATCTCTTTAAAACATCAACTGTTAATTTAATCGCAGAATTTGGTATAGCAACATTTGTTTTTAAAATAACTCTATATTGTATTTCATCAATAATCATTAAGATTGCAACAACCATAACTCTAGTAGAAACAGAATTCATCATCTTGTCATAAATTAAAGCTTGTAAATCTTGAACACTTAATTCATATTTATTTTGAATACCTAAAAAAGATGCGATAATTATTAATCTTAAATAAACAAAAGGGTTTACAACACCTTTGAATCTTGATTGATTTTTAACAACAGGATATTCTTTTTTAGCAAGTACAGATATACTTGATTCTAATTGTTGTTTAGCTCTTATTACTTCTGAAGGCTGTATTATTTGTTCCATTACTATAACCTTTTATAATTGTTCATTCACTATTTTAATTTTATTAAAACATATTTTATCAGATAAGATCAGATTACAGACGGAAAGTAAATACTTATCTTACAACAGAACAAATCTCTAATCTAAAGAACAGTATTTGATTTTAATTTTATGCCTTTATATTGAGAAATATGTTTTAATAAAGTAAAAGAATAGTATTAATATTCATGAACAACTATTAAAAGGATACCTTGTGTATACTAAAACAATAATCAATGTTTGTAACGATTTTATGATTGGAAAATCACATTATTATAATAAGTTAAATGATTTTGATAATTATTTTATTAAACCATATCCGAGTATAAATGATCAAGTAATGATCCAATTAAATAAATTATTTGGAACAGATTATACACAAGTTCAATTTTATGATTTTGCTAACCATTTTATTGATAAATTAAGAAATATTATTTTAAATAATCCTGAGAATATTATCACAGATCAGATATCAGAAAAAGATGAAGATGGTAATTATTATCTTAATTATGGTGCTGTAAGGAATTTAAACTGTGAATTTTTTCCAACAGATTATATTTATCAATATATAATAGCATATTCTAAAACTTATGATGATAATGGTAATGTTATAGAAGGTGATCCTGATGGAATAACTATACATAATATGATTTCTTTTGATGATACCTTTAATTTAAATGATTATGTAAGAAAATTTATAAAAGTAGTTTTAGTGCCATTTTTTAATTCTATTGATATATTAAAAGATAAGTATGTTTATGATTATAATGAACATACTAAGTACATAACAACATTTGTTGAAAATTTCTATATGAGATTTTTTAAAGAGGTTTTTGAACAATATTTTAATAAACCTGATAATTTTTATAAAGCAGTAATTATGTTAAGGGATTATCTAATTCCTTATTTATTTAATGATATTATTACCTTTATTAAAACATATGGAATGAATTATTTTACAAAATCAATACTTGCACGAGTTTCTTTAGATCCAGTAAAATTATCTATAGATTTTGAAGATTATAATTTAATAGAAGATACTTATTATAGAACATATCATAGATTTAGATATTTACATAATGTAAAAAATAGATCTCAATTTCCTATAATTGTATTATGGAATTCATTTTTATTACCAAGTGATTTTTATAATAATGCTAGTATGTTAAATGATGGATTTCAAAGTTTATTTTTTATTAAATATGTAAACAGTGAAAATGAAACATTTTTAAATACAAATACTGAGATATCTCTTGAAGGATTTAGTACATATAGTTGGAAAGTATATAATTATAATAGAACCTTTGAATTATTTTTTAAAGTTAATGAAAATTATGTAATCGATGAAGAACAAGTTAATTTTGATACTTTATCTCGAATTATAAAAAGTACATATGATAATCAACTAAATAAAATGAATGTGATTCAAAAAATGCCTACTATAGGTATTATCAATTATAATTATACTGAAAATAAAAATGAATCATTTATTTATGTAACCGATGAACTTAATAAAGTACAAGAATTACTAAATAAATCTAACCCAGTAATATGTGAATATTCATATATAATGAATGATGTACAAACAAAGGATTCACTAAAAAATTACATAGATGAAAATAATTTTTCTAGAAATCTTTATCTATATATTGATATTGATACATTAAATCTTGATCTGACAAATCAAGATGATATTAATTATATAAAATCTTTACAAAAACATAATATACAATTATGTGTAATTGGTTCATTTGATTATATATGTAATTATCAAAACTATATGTTATTAAAAAATATATTTAATAGATTATGTATTAGAATTACTGAAGAGTTTGTGCTGTATAAAATGAAAAAAGAAAATATTTATCAAGTTGATGCATATATCGATAAATCGATAGTTTCAAACCACGGAATTGAAACATATTTTTTATTTAAAAAATATATAAAACAACTTCTTGGTGTTCAGTATGTTTATTCACATTATTAAAACATATTAAAGGATTTATAGATGGAAGATAGAAAAATTTATGTCTCTAGTACTGGAGATGCATTCGTTGATCCTGCAAAAGATGTAAATATTCCTGAAGAAAATAAAATGAGTGAATCACTATTCACTAAGTTTACAAAGAAAATGGCAGGTATTGATGAAAAAATTACACAAAGAGTAGTTAATAAAGAAGGTTATGACCTTTGGAGAAGAAGAAAAGAAATTGCTGAAGGTTATAATCAAGGAAAATATTTTGATAAAGCTCATAATCTTGATATTTTTTCAGGATTGGTATTTAAACTTGCAGGATTAGTAGGAGCACAAGAAGAAGTTGTAGAAGTTCTTGCTCCTACAATTAGACAATTGATTAAAACAACAAATAATCCTATACTGAAACAATTTCTTGCTGTTACTACTACTGGTATTTTAAGAGCAGAAACAGCAAAAGAAGTAGCACTAAAAGAAAAGCTATTTAAAAAAATCGATGCTACTCTCGATGTACTAAAAGTAACAGGTTCTCATGCGTTTCAATTTATTAAAACTGTTGCAGGATATATTGGTAACGAGATAAAACAATTATCACAAAATTTTGTTACATCTACAGATGATTTTATAGCAAATTTATTAACTAATGCAGGATTTTTAGGCCCATTTGTTAAGATGCTATGGCCTTATATTGAACGGGCAATAGGCTTATTAAGGAAAGCTATTTGGGGAGGTTTAAAATTTCTTGCTAAAGGTATGTTTAGTCCTGTTAAATACTTAGGACAAATGTTAGTTAGTAAAATATTTGCCCCTAAAAAAGAAACAGTAGCATCTGTTGCAACATCTAAATCTTTAGTTAAAGGATTTAGTGCACTAAAAGGATCACTAGATCTTATAAAAAATATAGTAGGTGAAGAAAAAGTAGTAAACAGTAAAATTTTTAGTAAAGTTTCAAAAATAGCATCTACAATTTCAGGAAATCATTCTCTTGGGGAAACGACACAATCACCATTTACTAAATTAAGTAATGTTTTTAAAGGTGGGT
>Ga0256837_1001004_pt1 | contig 20640 bp, 21 predicted proteins | sample 4562384metaG_FD_185976 | JGI IMG/M metagenome (GOLD analysis project Ga0256837, IMG submission 185976) | Hydrothermal vent microbial communities from Guaymas Basin, Mexico - 4561-384 | ecosystem: Environmental > Aquatic > Marine > Hydrothermal vents | place: Mexico: Guaymas Basin | collected...
ACATAACCGGATTTCCAGTACCTTCAGCAAGACCTAAAAAGATTTCATCTGATTTTGCGATACCTAAGTTGAAAGCATTTACAAGAATATTTCCATTGTAACACTCATCAAAACTTACTTCACCACCAATAGTTGGAACACCCATACAGTTTCCATAACCACCGATTCCTTCAGTTACACCACGAACCAAGTAACGCTGATGAGCAGATACTTTATCATCATTCATAACATTACCAAATCTAAGTGAGTTTAAAGATGCTACAGGACGAGCACCCATAGTGAATACATCACGCATAATTCCACCAACACCAGTAGCAGCACCTTGATAAGGTTCTATAAAACTAGGATGATTGTGTGATTCCATTTTAAATACAGCAGCATAGCCATCACCGATATCGATTACACCAGCATTTTCACCAGGACCTTGAATAACCCAAGGAGCTTTAGTAGGAAAACCTTTTAAATGTACTTTTGATGATTTGTAAGAACAATGTTCACTCCACATAGCTGAGAAAATCCCAAGCTCTACAAGATTTGGTTCACGCTTTAAAATCTCTTTAATATGTGTGTAGTCATCTTGGCTAAGTTTATGGTTTGCTAATTGTGTATCTATGTCTGCTAATTGTTGGTTCACAGGGAATCCTAAAAAATTGAATTTTAAAAATGGATTATATCTAAAAGGAGGTAAAAATAAAATTTAATGAAAAGAAAAATCTTTTTTTGTACGAATATTTTTCTTTAATGAGAATATATTTTTATACTCTATATTTAATATTTCATACTCTTTTTTTCCATTTGGAAGTTTGATTGTAAAATCATCATCTATTGATTTACCTATCATTGATTTTGCAAGTGGTGAATGAACTGTAATAAGTCCATTTTCTGGTTCACTTTCGAGAGTTCCACATATCGTGTATATCTCTTCATCATCAGATTCTAGATTAACTAGAGTAACAGTACTTCCAAAAGAGATTTTATTATGTTCAAAAGTAGATGGGTCTATGATTTGTGATTTTTCTATCATAGAGTTTAGGTAAAAAAGACGCCTATCAATAAAACGAAGTTTCTCTTTTGCTGCATGATAATCAGCATTTTCACTTCTATCTCCCAAAGCAGCAGCTACGAGTTTTTCTTCCGCTGTTTTTGGTTTTTCTACTTCAATAAGATATTTGAATTCTTCTACTAGAAGGTCATAACCTTCTAGTGTCATAGGTTCTTTATTCATAAGCTATACTTATTAATGTTGGAAGCCAACTATATAGTATGTATCTTTATTTTCTAACTTGTTTACTTTTACTTTAAATTTATCAGAAAAATGTTGTATTTTTTCATGTGCTTCTTCAGCAACTTCAGGACTTGGTGATTCTACTTTAATCTTAAAAAAATCGTTAGTATTTGACATCGCTACAAAAGAGTTATCTACTTTAAGTGCATCATGTAAATCCATAATATGCTTTCTTATTTTTTCATATCCTGTTGTATTATCTTCTATTCTTTGAAGTTGACTTAATAAAGCATCATTTGGAGAGTAACCAAGTTGAGTTAACATTGCATCTCTGTACATTATTTTCCTTTTTTATTATTTAGGTAGAAATAGTAACAGAATATTGTAAATATAAATGAAATATCTATCTATAAATTTTTACTTAAGTAGTAATTTATTTACATATACTATAATTGTATATAAGAACTAAAATCAAATAAAAAAGAGAATGACATGACTGATGAAATACTAAAAAAAATCAAACAACTTCCACCACTTCCTGAATCTGCTATGCAGATTGAAGCTGTGTATCAAGATCCAGATAGTAGCTTTAACGATATGGTTAAGATTTTAGAAAAAGATCCTCTTTTAACAGCAGATATTTTAAAAGCTGCTAATTCACCTCTTTACGGTTTTTCTCGTGAGATCAATGCAATTAGCCAAGCGGTTGGGTTATTTGGCATGGGTACTGTTCGTGGTTTTGCTCTTGCGAGTATTGTAAAGAAAAGTTTTGCACTAGACCTTTCTCCTTATGGAATCAACAACGATATGTTCTCAGCACTCTCTAAAAAGCAACATGGTCTTATGACTTCATGGTGCTTAAGAAAAGAGAACAAACTTCTTGGTGTTCTTTCTCCAGCAGCATTCTTAGTTGAGATTGGTAAAGTTTTAATAGCTCAACAAATCATGTCAGATGCAAAAGAGGAAGAGTTCCGTAATGCATTAGCTGACCTTCAAGATGTTGAAGCTGCTGAGAGACAAGTCGTTGGCGTTGATACTCCTGAAGTTTCTGCTACTGTTTTTGCACACTGGAGATTTGAAGAAAGTTTAGTTGATACTATTCGTAACTGTACTGATCCAGAAAAAGCTGATGAAAAAGATCAAAGAGCTGCAAAAATTCTTAATGTTGTTCGCGTAGCTGTGCCTATTAGTGGTACGGTAACTGAAGAGAGTACACAAGCTGCAAGAGATCTTATAACTAAATATGAGTTAGATATGGAGAGCTTTGACACAGCTATAGCTAACGTTTAAAAATTTTGAAATCTCTACTCATAAGACTCACTCTTGGTTTGAGTGAGCAAGACATATCTACAGATGAGCTTCCTTTTATAAATGACTTCTTATCTAAAAAATACATCACTAAAAAAGAAAATATTTACAAATTTAACTCAAAATACCGTGCTGGAACTTTAGGTCTTGTTCAAAAAGGAACAGCTTACTTAAATGTTATTGGTGAAAATATTCGTGACCTCTATATTGGGGAAGGTGACTTAGGAGAGGCTAGTGAAGGCGACTTAATAATCGCACAAAGACTTCTAGGAAAACGTGGAACACCATCGGCTAAGATTGCTGAAATTGTAGGTCGTGCACTTTCATATAGCGTTGCTTATATATTAGAAAAAGATGGATATAAATCTTTAGTAGATATTAAAAATGACTATCCAATAGGTGCTGAACTTACAAGTGAAGAGTTAAGTACTCATAAAGTTGGAGATGTATTTCAAGTAAATAACCAAGAAAATAAAGTTATGCAAAAACTTGGAAACATTAATGACCCACTTGTTGATGAAAAAATAGTTTTAGCTCAATATAATAAACATGATGAATTTGAAGAAGAGGTACTTAAAATTGCAACTTCATTTGAAGCTGTTGATGCAAAAAAGTATCCAAACAGAAAAGACTTAAGAGATTTAACATTTTGTACAATTGACCCTGTTACTGCAAAAGACTATGATGATGCGATTTACTATGATGAAAAGAATACTACTCTTTATGTTGCTATTGCTGATGTGAGTGAATACGTTAAACCTTTTGGTGCTATTGATAATGAAGCAATTTATAGAAGTTTTTCTATCTATCTTCCACACCGTTCAATCCCTATGCTACCAAGACAATTGAGTGAGACTCTTTGTTCTCTACAACCTCATGTTGATAGACTTGCTTTTGTATTTGAGATGAAACTTGATTTGAACTCACTTGAAGTGGTAAAATCAAAAGTTTATGAAGCGATTATACATTCAGATAGAAGATTTAACTATGAAGAGATAGACGAATTCTTTGAAGGTAAATTAAAACCAAAAAATGAAGAGGAAAAAGAGATATTTAAGTGGATTAAAACTCTTCGTCCAATTACCGATAAATTAAAAGAAAAAAGACTTAAAATAGGTTACGATTTTCGTTCACGTGAGTTAGAGATGAAGATAGATGAAAAATCTAATATTATTGAGACTACTTATGCAGAGGAGACACCATCTCACGCTATTATAGAAGATTGTATGCTTTTAGCAAACAAAGAAGCAGCACGTCAATATTCTCGTGGGATTTTTCGTATACATGAGCAACCAAGTCAAAATAAAATCCAAACTCTTTATCAAGAATTAGCTGGAATTGGGATGTCTATAGATATCAAAAATTCAACTAAAGAAACTATTACAGATATTCAAACAAAAGCAAAAGAGATGGATTTACAATCAGAAGTTGATACTTTGATAATTCAATCACAAATGCAAGCTAGATATGCACCACTAAACTCTGGACACTTCGGTTTAGGCTTTGAGGAATATACACACTTTACTTCACCTATTCGTAGATACTCCGATCTTATAGTTCACCGCTTACTCAAAGCTATAAATAAAGGCGATACAGAGGAGGGCTCTTATGTACTTAGAAATATAGAAGCACTTGCTATGACTATCAGTGAGAAAGAGCGTGAAGCTAGTAGTATTGAGATAGAGTTTCAACAACGAAAATTTGCAAGATGGGCAAAAGAAAATTTAAACAAAGAGTTTTCAGCCCGTATAAACTCAACTACTCCAGAAGTAAAAGCTGAAATATTTGGCGAAATATCAGGAGCTAGACTTAATATAACATCTATTGAAAATGCTGTTTTATTTGAAGATGTAACTATATGTATAGACAAAGTTGATATTGCCAAAGCTAAAATATTTGCAAGGGTAGTTTCTAAAGATGTATAAAAATGAGTTAGATAAGCATATACAAAACAACTCCGTAACAAATTCTGCTGTTTTGTTTGGTGAAAGCTCTTTTCTTATCGATAGATATACAGATATACTAAGCAAGAAAGATGATGCTACAATTTTGAGTTTTTACCATGATGAGTATAACTTTAACTCTGCAAAAGCACATTTATCTCAAGCTTCACTTTTCGGTGGGGACAATATACTAGTTGTGAAAAGTGCAAAAAAAGTACCTAAAAAAGATTTAGATACGCTCATAGATTTATGTGAAAAAAATCAAGACAATACTTTTATATATGCTTACTATGGAGATGATCATAAAACCTATGCAAAAGCTTTTGCTAAAAAAAGTACAATGAGTGTTAGATTTTTCAATCCTAAACATGCTGAATCAGTAGCTATAATTGCGCAAGTTGCAAATAAAAAAAATGTAAATATAGATAGCTACTCCATAAGTCATCTTTTAAATACACACAATGGAGATGTAGCACTTTGTGTAAATGAGTTAGAAAAATTCATGGTTTACGACAAAGCTATCACAACAAAAGATATTGACAGTTTAGTGCATGGATTAGCTCAAATAAGTATAGATGATTTAATAAAAAAGCTTTTAACTAAAAAAGATTTCAAAGATAACTTGAGTAATATTTTAGATCATGGGGAAGATGAGATTAGAATAGTAACAGCAATTACCTCATACATAACGCAGTTATATATGTTTAATATCTATATACGAGTTAACGGAACTCCAAATGCATTAGAGATTTTAGGCTACCCTGCCCCAAAATTTGTAGTAGATGAAAAAGCAGCTATGAGTTTGAGGTTTAAGCCTGATGTTTACTATAAACTACATGAGCTACTTCTTGATAGTGAATTAAAGATGAAAAGTTCTGGATTAGATAAAGGTGCTATTTTACTATCAACATTGATAAGGTTTCAGAAGTTGTTATAAATAAAGAGGTTGATTAGACCTCTTTATGATACTAGTATAATTGAGTAAAATATCCAATTATTAATATCAAGATGATTAATCTTAGTAACACTAAAACATCCTTTAATAAACACTCCCACCCAACACTACCCACAGTTTTTTTTACAAAAAAAAAGCCCAACTACCAAAAAAGGCAGTTGAGCTTTCGGTCTTTAACGATTGAGTAATCAGTTCAATCTAAGATGTTTAGTGTTACTAACACCAAAATTATAACATAAAAATTTAAATACTAGTTAGTATCTTGGTTTACTATTTTAGACTTTCCAATCCATGGCATCATTTCACGAAGTTTATTACCAGTTTGAGTGATAAGTTTAACTTTGTCATTTGAACGTTCAGCATTCATACGAGGATAACCTGCTTGACCTTCTAGGATGAAGTCTTTTGCAAATCTACCATCTTGAATTTCAGTAAGGATATCACGCATAGCTTGTTTAGACTCGTCATTGATAACACGTTTACCAGAAACATAATCACCATACTCAGCAGTGTTAGAGATAGAGTATCTCATATCAGCGATTCCACCTTCAAACATTAAGTCAACGATTAACTTAAGTTCGTGTAAACACTCAAAGTATGCAAGTTCAGGAGCATATCCAGCTTCAGTTAAAGTTTCAAAACCAGCTTGAACTAGTGCAGTTGCACCACCACAAAGTACTGCTTGCTCACCAAATAAGTCAGTTTCAGTTTCATCTTTGAAAGTTGTTTCGATGATAGCAGTACGACCACCACCAATTGCAGAAGCGTAAGAAAGAGCTAACTCTTTAGTAGTCCCTGAAGGGTTTTGACCAACAGCGATTAAATCTGGAATACCACCACCACGAACAAACTCAGAACGAACAGTGTGTCCAGGTGCTTTAGGAGCAATCATAGTTACATTAATGTTAGCAGCTGGATTAACACGACCATAATGGATGTTAAAACCATGACCAAATGCGATAGTTGCACCATCTTTTAAGTTTGGAGCGATTTCATTTTCATAAATTTCAGCTTGATTTTCATCTGGTAAAAGAATCATTACAACATCAGAACATGCAGTAGCTTCAGCTATAGTAAGTACTTCAAAGTTTTTAGCTTCAGCTTTAGCCCATGAAGAACCACCTTTACGAAGCCCAACACATACTTCAACTCCAGAATCTCTTAAGTTTTCTGCGTGTGCGTGTCCTTGAGAACCAAAACCAATCATTGCAACTTTTTTACTTTTGATTAGGTCTAAACTAGTGTCTTTGTCATAATAAACATTTAATGCCATTGTTATTCCTTGTATAAATATAGGCTTAAGAGCCTAGAAAATTTGTGGCATTATATCTAAGTTAAGCAAAAACTTTTATAATGTCATATAAAAAGAAGGAAAATTATGAAAAAATTTAATCTATTTAATGAAATTATTACGGCAAAGACAAGCGAACTGAAAAATATTATAGATTCAGGAAATGAATTTGGTATCAATATATATGGTGAAATAATCAAACCACCTTATACAAGTAAAGATATCCTGATATTTGCTGGGGTTGCTGATAAAAGTTCAAAACTAGAAGATGCCTTTGGTTCAAAATACCAAATAGTAGTTGCAGAGGAGCGCGTACTTATCAAAGCCTTTGGAAATTGGCAAGAAATAATTGCTTTCAACACTCCACTTGCTACTTATGATGATACGACTGCTGATGGTGTTGGAGAGTTTGCTATAAAAAGTCTTGAGGATATTGGTTGGCATGCAACTGAATTTAATTTTTTATATAGAGAGTTAGTTGAAGTTTTAGAAGAAAAAGTTGAAGGTATTACACTTTGTATAGAGCAAGAAGAGCCTTATCAGTTCTCTGGTTTTGGTTTTATCACAAATGAAGCTCAAGCAAAAGATCTATTATTTGATTATTGTAAAGAAAAAATAAAATATAAGATAGCAAACGATGAGGACTTTACTCGAGATAGCTTAACAGATGACGAAGAAGATGCTGCTAAGTTTTTTGGACTTTAATGACTAAGATAAGTATAGAGTATAAGTTCCGTGGAAACATTGAAATACCAGATAACAAATATGCCAAAGATGTATTTTTTAGAGTAAAGCAGGCTTACGCAAATCATGAAAAAATGAGCATAAATTTAGTATTTTCACCGAATAAACAAAAAAGTTTACAAAAGTATCAAAAAGGTGCATGTTTAGATGAGTTGGAAAATTTAGATTTTTATATAGAGTTAGGTAATATCTTAAACTTTAAAACAGATGATGCTCAAAAACTAAAAAACTCTATTTTGTTTATCAATGACCATGCTCATGTAAACTTCAACATAAGTAAACGTGTAAAACTAGTAAATAAAAAACAAAAATCTAAAACTCAAAAAAGCTACATGTTTTGGGATATTGAAAATTTTTCAAGTATCTCTTCTATCTTCTCTGATTTAATAGAACCTTTTAATATAGAGGATGAAAACATTTATTTAGCAGCCAATCCGGACTCACTTTACTTGTTTAAAAAAGAGTGGGAAGCTAATCTATACGACTATGGGAAGAGTTTAAACTCTTTTAATTTTACCAAATGTGACCATGGAAAAAATGTAGCTGATGATGTATTGCTAGAACAGTTTAAAAGTATGAAACTAGAAAACTCTGATATATATATGATGACATTTGATAGGGAACTAAAAGAGCGCTTCATTGAAGCTACTCATGAGAGTTGTAATCTTTTTATCATGGGTAAATAGATTCTAATCACTATTGAGAATATATACAAATAGATATATAATTATATATACTTATCTTAAGGATTAATTTATGGCTACAATTAAAAAACTATTTTCTCTTGATGAATCTATTGCAAAAGAACTAGAGGTAGTTGCATCTGCCTTACATAAATCTCAAAAAGAGGTGGTAGAGAATGCGCTTGATTTTTACTTTGATTATACAGATTCAGTTGTAGCAGACAGTGTTACAAAAGAGATTAAAGATGGAAATATGAAAGTTTATGACGCTAAAGAGGTTTACGAAGAACTTGGTATAGAAATTTGAATATAAAATATTCTGAAAAATCAGTTAAAGATTTAAAAAGTTTTTCTCCACCAGATAGAGCTCTTATAGTTAAAAAACTACACTATTTAGCTGATAATTTTGATATTTTAAAAGAATCCAAAAAAGTAAGAGAATTAAAAGGTAGTGAATTTAAATCTCAGTATAGATTTAGTGTAGCTAAAAAAATAAGAGTATTATTTAGAGTCGAAAATGATGAAATAATTTTACTTGTTTTAAGAGTTGGGTTTAGAAAAAATATTTGTTAAGCTATATACTATTTAACTAAAATAGCATCTTTTAAACTTTTATACTTTTTCTTATACTCATAAAAATAAATATTTGCTCGAATTTTTTGAGCAGCAATAACTTTTTCGCCATTATAGTTATCAACTACTATATCTTTTAACTCTACATATACTTTTTCCGTAGGGTCTAAAAAGCGAATAAATAATCTATGGTTTTTTTCTAGAATAAAATTTGTATCAAATTCATAAGTATATTTTACATTTAAGCCTGAAACACTTAACTTTGAGTCTCTTAGATTTATAGTTTCTATTAAACTTTTTTTTACTCTTTGACCTTTTTTAACATAAACTATCTCTGTAATAAAATTACTCTTTTCAAGATGATTGATATACTCATCTTCGATCTCTTGAAGCTCATCTTTATCAAATTTGTTATTTTTATTTTTATCATGCTCATGAAGTAGTTTTTCTTTAAACTTCCAAGTGATAGAAAAAGAGGTTTTCGTTTGTTTAGCATCTACATTTACATAAATATCTGCGATAGGAACTTCACATGTATATACACCACATGCATAAGTGATCTGCGTTACAAGCAACAACAAAAATACAATTCTTATAACTATACTATTTTTGAACATAAAAATATTTTCCTTTTATTTTATCTTATTTGCATACAAATATCTCTGCAAGATTATCATAGCTGAGATAGAATCAATTCGACCATCACGAATGTGTTTCATTTCACCCTTTATTAAAGCTTCTGCTTCTTTAGAGCTTCCAGCTTCATCTTGATAATATACTTCTCCACCAAAATCAACTAAGTTCATAAAATGGGCTATTCGTCTCTTCATCTCATCTTCACTACTTCCACCAAGAGGGACTCCAACTATAACAGTATCGATTTCCCACTCTTTTATAACCTTTTTAACTTCATCAGAGGCTTGATTACGATTTTTACGAATGATAGACTGTAATGGTGTAACAATCTCCTTATAAGCGGAGTATGCAAGTCCTATGCGTTTTAGCCCTAAGTCTATACTAAGATATTTATTTGCCAAGACAAAAACTTCCAAACATTTTATCTAGCATTTCATCATTTTCAAATGGTCTAGTGATACTTGCCATCTCTTTCACCGCTTCATTTAAATGCAAAGAGAATATTTCTAACTCTTGAGTCTCAAGTGGAGAAAAAGCTTCATCTATATTTTTCATTGTATTTTCAACTGCTTGTATCTGTCTTTGAGAGATCAACATTATCTCATCTGAAGAGTTTGTTGTATCCATAATATTTTTTAAACTCTCTATCAAAGGGTCTACATTATCTTTAGAGTTTAACTCCATATCAAAATCTATATTTTTACCATTAAATTTAGAATTTAAATCAGATTTATTTTTTATATATATTACTTTTTTATTGTTTGCATTAGACTGTAAAAGAGAAAGTATTTGTTCATCTTCAGAGTCTCTATCCCTTGAATTATCAAAAACAGCTACTACGATGTCACTTTCTTCTATAGCTTCTAAACTTCTTTGAATTCCTATGCGTTCTATCTCATCGTGTGCTTCTCTAATCCCTGCTGTATCAACTATACGGATAAGATGTGTTCCGATTTTCACTTGTTCTTCAATGGTATCACGAGTAGTTCCCGCAATAGCTGAAACGATAGCACGATTATAATTTAAAAGTGCATTTAAAAGTGAAGATTTACCAACATTTGGTTTTCCAACTATGGAAACTTTAAAACCTTGCATAAGTCCTTCACGAGATTTTGAAGCAATAATAGTAGATTTTAAGGATTTTTTCAAATCATCTAGCTTTTCTTGCATCTGCTCTATTAAATCTTGTGGTAAATCTTCTTCTGCATAGTCTATGGTTACTTCAGAATAAGCTAAAATATGGATAATTTCATCACGAACTTTTTCTATGTACTCTTTAAGTGAGCCTTTCATTTGTTGTGCTAAAATTTTTGCTGCATCTTCACTTTTTGCTTCTATAAGTTGAGCGATGGCTTCTGCTTCACTCAAGTCAATTCGACCATTAAAAAATGCACGTTTAGAAAATTCACCAGCAGTTGCTAAACGTGCCCCTGCTTCGAGTGTAGCTTTTAGTATAGATTGAGCAACAATAAAACCACCATGACATTGAATCTCTACAACATCTTCAGCAGTAAAAGAGTATGGGGCTTTAAAAAATATACAGATTGATTCATCTATTAGCTCATTGTTTGAATTATATATATCACTTAAGTGAGAATACCTAGGAGTAAAATCATTTCGTTTAGAGAGTTTTTTGGCGATAGAAAGAGCATTTTCACCACTTATTCGGATGATTGCTATTGAGCCGATACCATTTGCAGTAGCAATTGCCGCAATAGTATCTGTATCGTTTGTATTCATAACTTAGTTAGAGTGGTAATCGTTTATGATTATATATTTTAGACCATCGCGAGTTGAACGAATTGCTACATACTTATCTGTATATTTTTCTCTTAGTGAGCGAAGTGCTATCTGTATAAGTACACCATCTAAAATTTTAGTTTGGCATCTTCCATCACGGTCAACATTTTCATAAACACCTTCAAGATATCTTGCGACTGATTCTTCTTGATTTTTCAAAAATTCTGCTATTTCTAAACGAAGTTGTAGTTGATACTTAGTGTTTATCCAGTTAAAAATCATATATGAAAGGGCTTTATATCTATAACCCTCCTTACCAATTAATAAAGCAGCATCTTTACCTTTAAACTCTACAAGTAAAGTATTTTCATCATATACGCTTACATCTACTGAATCAATCTCAAAACATGTTAAGTTAAAAAGTTTATTTATATCAAGAGATACTTCTTCTGCAATTTTATTTAAATCTTGACTTGGAACAAATTTTTCTTGAGTTGAAACTTCTTCTTCATCTTCTTCATAATCAGCTGTAAAGTTTATATCACTCATATCATAATCTTCATCATCTTGAGTGCTTACAAAAGACTGAGGCATTATTGTATCATTCAACATATTATGCTTAGTTTTTTTATCTTTAGCTTCTGTTGTTTCTTTTACAATTTTATTTTTTGTTTTATTAAGTTTGCTTTTTTTAGCTTCAGAACTAAGTTTTTCAGATTTTTTAGGCTCTGAAACTTTTTTAGGTTCACTAACTTTAGTTTCACTTACTTGTACTTCAGATATTTTTTTAGTTACTATAATAATAGCTGGCTTTTTAAATAAGCCTAAAAAGCCATTACTTGACGCTTGAATAACCTCTATGTTTAACTCAGTTATAGAACACTCAAGAGCTACTGTTGCATCTCTGTAAGCTTGTTCTAAAGAAGGAGCTTCTATCTTAGTCATCTTTTTTCTCCGATTTTTTTGAACGTTTTTCTTCTAATTTTTTCTTTTCTATCTCTTTATGCTCCATCTTATGAGCATGATCATTAACAACTATCTCTGCATCTTTAGCATTTTTAAACTGTGCATTTACAACAAACTGTTGTGCTATTGAGAAAAGATTATTTATAAACCAGTAAAGAACTAAACCTGAAGGGAAAGTTATGAAGAAAAATGTAAAAATAATTGGTAAAAATTTAAATACTTTTTCTTGCATAGGATCAGTAAAATTACTTGGAGTAAGACGTTGTTGATAATACATTGAAGCACCCATTAAAACAGGAAGTACATATGTAGGATCCATACGTGAAAGATCATTTATCCATAGCATCCAAGGAGCACCTTGAAGTTCAACAGCATTTAAAAGTACACGATAAATCGCAAAAAATACAGGAATTTGAAGTAACATTGGAAGACATCCACCAAGAGGATTAGCACCATGTTTCTTATATAGATCCATAACAGCCGCATTCATACGTTGTGGATCGCCTTTATATTTCTTTTGAACCTCTTTAACTTGAGGTGAAATATTTTTCATCTTCTGCATAGACACCATACCCTTGTATGTAAGAGGGTATAATACAGCACGGATTAATGCGGTAAGAGCGATAATAGCCCAACCCCAGTTTCCAAAAAGATCATGTAGCCATTGAAGTAAAGAAAATAATGGTGCTGAGGCAAAAGTAAACCATCCATACTCAATAGTATGAGTCAAAACAGGTTTTATAGATTTTAATGTCTTATACTCTTTTGGTCCAATATAACCAGAAAAAGCCATATTTTGTAATGCATCAAAATAAGCTATAGGATTATCATCTCTATCTCTTTCAATGATAACATTTGTATCTGGAGAAAAGCCATACATAATCGTTGCATTATACTGATCAAATGCAGCAACTAAAGCGATGTTACTAAAAGTTTTTCTACCCTCTGCATCACCATCTTCTATCATTGTTAGAAGCTCTTCGTTAGAATAAACTAAAGCACCAACTGCTGCCATCATTTGTTCAGTTTCATTTACTTTAGGTCTTTGTCCAACATAAATAAAGTACCTTTTATCATCACTAAGTGAAACTTTAGCATCGTAATGACCATCTGCATAAAAAGTGATCTCTTTTGTTATAGTAATACTTGAAAGTTTTTGTGTCAAAGTAATTTTTTGTGCACTATCAGTTAACTCTACATTTGAAACATCTGAAGTATAAGCAGTCTTCATAGCCTCTGCATTAAGGTTTATATCTAAAAATCTAAGAAAAAGTGGCTTAGTTCCATCAGGTGAAATCATCTGAGCATGAGCATCTTCTTTTGAGTTAAACTTAGCTTCTAAAAGTTCTTTTGAAGAGATACGACCAAGTGTATCCATCTTTAAAATAAAGTTTTTGTTAGTAACTGTAACTAAAGTATTTAAGTCATTTGCAACTGCATTGTCCTGTGGTGAAATTTCATGCCCAGCCATAACTGCTGCATCTGCGATATTTTGAGTTCTACTTGTATGTTCTTGTGCATTTGAAACTACTGGAGTAGTTACATTTTTAGTTGTTGTGGCATTTGTTGCCGCCTCTGGTTGTTCTTGTGGAAAAATTGCAGTATATACTACGAAAAATACTACTGATAACACAACTGCTACTAGTAATCTTTGATTAGATGTCATTTTGTCTAACACATTTACCCTTTATATGAAAAATTTTTTATTATGTAAAATTGGCCTTTTTTATTTGGAACCAACCAATATTTTATAGAATCAATGTTTAAGTCAGCAGGCTTACAATATAGTTTTTTTAGTAATGGATACTCTATCCCACCGTCAAACAATTGATTACAACGTAGTATTCTAGTAGAAGTGTTATAAAAAGCAGTTAAAAGTGGATTATATTCGAAATTTAACCTGGCATATTCACTACAAGATGGGTAATATCTACATGATCCAAAGCCTATAAGGGTAAAAAACTTCTGATATAACCATAAAAGTTTCAGTAAAAGTTTTCTAAACATCTTGTAAAACTTTTGATTTACGAAGAATTTTTGTAAAATCTTGTTGAAGTTTTTCATAACTTGCATTATAAAGAGATGATTTTGCTACAAATACATAAGAGCCATCTTGAATCTTTGATGAATATTCACGAAAAATTGCGCGTAATTTTCTTTTTGCACGATTTCTAACTACGGCATTGCCTAGTTTTTTTGTTGCAGTAAATCCGACTTTTTGAGTGTTTTTTTGAGGAAAGAAAAAAAGAACTACACTATCAGAGTGCGAGTTCTTTCCCTTTTTGTATATATACTGAAACTCTTTGTGTTGTTTCAGCGTTGAAAAACCGCCTATACAGTCAATTTTTTACGACCTTTTGCACGACGACGGTTAAGTACATTACGACCATTTTTAGTAGCCATTCTAGCTCTAAAACCATGAGTTCTTTTTCTTGGTGTGTTATGGGGTTGGTATGTTCTTTTCATAGACATATCCTTATTTAAAATTAAGTTCGAAATAATACATAAAGATTACTTAAAGGGTGGTTAAGCTAAAAAATACTTGATTCTTAATATATTATTAATGAAAATACATATACAATGTACATAAAGAAATGTATAAGGAGTCAAATGCGTTATTTTATTGCTATTTTTCTCCTTATAAATATCTTATTTGCTAACAGCGCTGAAAAACTAGCTAAAGAGCTTAGCTTAGTAGCTGGTACTAAAGCTATAATTCAATGGGAAAGAGTTTTCTCTTCTCAAAGACGAATGAAAAAATACAAAATAAATACACTTACAACCATTGAAATTGATAATTTAAAAAAATATTTAATTAAGCATGCTGCTGATTCAGATCAACCAGTAGTACCAGGATTATAAATGAAAAAGCTACTATTATTAACACTACCTTTACTACTTAGCGCCTCCTCTGTAACTATGCTTCAAGAGATAAAATTTTTAAAAGAACGTATAAAAAAACTAGAGGAGATGGTTTTACAAAATAGCAGTGATATTACTAAAAAAGTTCCAAAGGTTGATATCGCTATATTAGAAAGGAATGTTCAAAACAACTCTGATGATTTACTAGATGTTATCCCTATTTTAGATGATGTAGAGCGTAGAACAATTTTAGATAGAATAAACTTTTCACCAGAATTGGACATCCGCCTTGATCAAATGGACTATACACTAGGTGATATTTCAAATGAAGATACACTGATCTATAACAATGAAGATGCTTCTATAAATGGAAAATATAGAAGAAAAGAGTATTCTAAAGAGTTTAAACCTTCAACATACTTAAGATTTCGTCTAAATATGACAGCACAACTAGATGATAAAGTAAAATTTAACGGTCGTTTACTTTTTACTCAATCATCTCAATCAGATGAAAGATTATGTATATTGTCTCGTGATATAAAATCAAACTCTGCTAATAGTGTTTTAACTTTAGATCGTGCTTATTTTGACTACCATGCAAATGAAAATATTACATTTTCATTTGGTATATTACCTACAACGGGTGGTACTCCAATGCAATATGCTCAAAGTACTCAAAGAAAGTCAATGTTTCCAGCGCTTGTTTTTGATATGAACACTTACGGAGTTATCGCAACTCAAAAATTTGGAGAAAACACTTATGGTCGTGCTATATTAGCTAAAGGTTATACACTGGAGGCTGGATGCTACTCATACCAATGTAATAGAGAAAATATAGACAATGCAAATGTTTTTGGTCTTTATTTTGATACAAAGATAGATACCCTAGGTGATTCACTTATGTCGTTTGGTGTAAATATGCTAAATGACTTTAAGGCACATCCATTTCTTGGTCCAGATATAGACGCAAATAATGCTCATAATCTAGGAAATATTTATACTCTTGGACTTGGACTTGATGTTAGAAATATTGCAGATACAGGTTTAACATTATTTGCTCATACTGCGATGTCTATTCCTGATGGGAATGGTAAAAAAGATGATTACCAGATTTTATCTTCAACACAAGCAGAAAAAGAGGCTGGATTAACTGCATCTGGAGACGCTGGTTTTTCTGAAGCTAATTATGCACAAGGGGAAATGATTGATAATAATGGATATGCAGCTTATATAGGAGCTAGATACCCTATTGTTCCAACTTTAGATTTTGGTGCTGAATACAACTACGGTAGTAAATACTGGTTCTCTGCTACACAAGGGGCAGAAGATGTTTACAATAAACTTGCAACTAGAGGGCATGTAGGAGAAGCTTATCTAATCTGGCAATTTCACCAACATCTAAATACAAAAATAGGTTATATGTACACAGACGAAAGTTATACAGGCAGTGGTTGGCACTTTGGGGAGCCAGAGAGTAAAGATGGTAGACAAACCATTAGCTACATAAGCATCTCAGCGAAGTATTAGATTATGTCTTTTAAACTTAAATTATATATTGTACTCGGTATAAGTTTTTTACTTCTAAGTACATCTTTATATTTAAGTACAAAAAGTATAGATGAAACTAACAATATGATTGATAATATTGAAAAAGTTCATCTAACATTTTCATCTCTTAGTGAAAAACTAAACCATGATGTAGAGATGAATCAAGCAGATTTACTTCACGCTATTGTTTTAGATGATACCAATGCTATCTCAAGCATAAACAACTCATTTAGCAATCTATACAAACTTGTAAATAGGTTAGAAAATTTTAAAAATGATAAAATAAATATGAAAGAACTTGATGAAACTATGTCAATTATGCAAAGGCGAATGATTGCATATAAAATGGTTCAATCATCATTGATAAATGCTTTTAAAAACCAAAATAAAGAAGATATACTTGATGCTTTGATTGGGTTTAATGCAGTTACTATTAAGTTCTCTCAAAATATTGATACACTAATAAGTATCTCAACTATAAAGATACATGATAAAATCGAACAATTAAGATTATCAAATGAAAATACTAAATACAATACTGTGTATCTTTTTATCTTGTCTTTTATTTTAATTATAGCGGCAGTTTATAAACTCATTCAACTACAAAATCGGGCACAAAGAGAATTAAAAAGGGCAGAAGAAGCAGAAAGTATTCAAAAAAAACTACAAGAACAACTTCTAAAATATAATGATGATCTAGAAGAAGAGATAGCTAAAAAAACTAAAGAATTACATAAGAAAATATATACCCATTTCATTAGTGGTATGGCAAATAGAAATCAACTTTTAGAAGATTCATACAAATATAATTTTAAACAAATGGCTTTACTAAATATAGATAAATTTCAAAAATTCAATGATGTGTATGGTGAAGAGATAGGGAACATTGCCATAAAACTTAGTGCTGAATTTTTAAATAAACAAATTAACGAAGAAAATACTTTAATTTATCATATTGGTGGAGATGAATTTGTTTTTGCTATCAAAGATGCTAGTAAAACAACTGATACAGAATTTATAAAAAATATAGAAAATATTTTATCTCTATACAAAAGAGAGATATTTATACATGAAGACAAAACATTTAACTTTATCATGACTGCAGGGATAGCTTTCTCTGGTAAAAAGAAGATGCTAGCATATGCAGATATGGCACTTAAAGATGCTAAAAGAAAAAATATACAACTTGGTATTTTTAACGAAGATAGAGAATTAGAAAAAACTCATAAACAAGATATTGAGTGCCATAAAAAACTTCTTAAAGCTTTTGATACAGATAATATAATATCTCACTTTCAACCAATTGCTCCAATTCAAGATGATTCCTTACCCATCAAATATGAATCATTAGTTAGAATGAAACTAGATAATGGAAGTATCATACCACCAGTAAACTTTATAAGCGTTGCTAAACAAAATAGAATATATTATAAAATCACTAAATATGTAGTAATAAATACTCTTTATACAATTTCACAATATTCTATACCTTGCTCATTAAATATATCTATTGACGATATTCAAAATGAAAAAACTTTAGATATGTTATATCAGATGTTTGATGAGTTTAAACATAATAACCTGCTAACTATTGAATTACTTGAAACTGAGGATTTTAAAGACTATCGTGTCGTATACGACTTTTGTACAAAAGTTCGTTCATACGGAATCAAAATAGCACTTGATGATTTTGGAGCTGGGTATTCTAACTTCTCACATATTTTAAATCTTCCGGTTGATTATATTAAAATTGATGCATCACTTATTTCAAATATTGATAGAGACAAACACTCACAAATCATGGTTGAAACTATTGTTGGTCTAGCACGCAAGTTAAATATACAAACAATTGCAGAGTTTGTATCTTCAAAAGAGATATTAGATACTGTTAAAAAGTTAAATGTTGATTATGCTCAAGGATATTATATTGGTAAACCTGAAGATATTAAAAAGCATCTACCTTATATACTTGACTAAACTATTTAATTAAAAAATCTTTTAACGAATTTGTATGTGACTGATCAAAGCTAGTTGATATATCAAATAACTTTTCTTTCTCTCCAACATGACAATCTCTACACTTTTGAATCACATCATGCTCACGAACATTAGCTTTGTTTATCTTAGACATTGGATGACAAGAAAAACAATCATCACCACACTCTGCCATAGCATTTGGTTCCGCTGAGTGACAATTTATGCAAGTAAGCATAGGTTTATGCCTCAAATCTTCATTTATAGTGGGAATAAGCTTAGGGTGACAAGTTAAACAGTCACCCGTACAAGCTAGAAGTGTATAAGTAAAAAGTAAAAAAGTAAAAATATATTTCATAATAAAATTATAACTAAGATACAGTTACTTTTACTTCATCATCTATAAAGTCAAAAGCTACCTTAGAGCCTTCCTCAACACTTCCTTCTAAGATTAGGTCAGCTAACCTATCTTCAACTATCTCATATAAAGCACGTTTAAGTGGTCTAGCGCCATAAAGTTCATCAAAGCCTGCCTCTGCTATGTAGCTCTTCATACTCTCACTTAAAGACAGTTCTATATCACGTGATTTTACTTTTTGCGCAATTTCAGCAAAGAAAATATCTACAATACCTTTAATTTGCTCACGACCAAGTGAATTAAACTTTACAATATCATCTAAACGGTTAATAAACTCAGGTTTAAATGCTGATTTTATATCCTCTTCTTTTATATTTGAAGTAAGAATTATAATCGTGTTTGTAAAATCAACTGTTACACCTTTGTTGTCAGTTAATCGACCATCATCTAAAACTTGAAGTAAGATATTAAAAACATCAGGATGTGCTTTTTCTACCTCATCAAAAAGAATAACACTATATGGTTTACGTCTTACGGCTTCAGTAAGTTGTCCACCCTCTTCATAACCAACATAACCAGGTGCTGCACCAACAAGACGAGATACTGCGTGTTTTTCCATATACTCACTCATATCTATTCGTATCATCGCATCCTCTGAATCGAACAAGAACTTAGCTAAAGTTTTAGCAGTTTGAGTCTTACCAACACCAGTTGGACCGAGAAATAAAAAGCTTCCAATAGGTCTAGCCGAATCAGATAAACCTGCTTTGTTTCTTTTAATAGCACGAGCTATCGCGTGAGTAGCTTCAACTTGTCCAACTACATCTTTGTTTAACTCTGCTTCAACATTTAAAATTTTATCTTTATCAGCTTGAAGCATTTTTGTAACTGGGATATTTGTCCATCTAGAGATAATGCTAGCTATCGATTCTTCATCTACGTTATTTTTAAGTAGTGTTCCACTTTCTTGCAATTTATCCCAAGTCTCATTGATTGTTTCTTCTTCTTTAAGTAACTCAGGGATCTCACCATATTCTATCTCTGCAGCACGATTAAAATCAGAATTAGCTTTAGCACTTTGAGCTTCACGTTTTTTAGCTTCTATTGTTTCTTTTATTTTAGAAATTTTCTCAAACACCTCTTTTTCTGATGCAAATCTAGTCTCTAAATCACGTACTTTTTCATCAGTATCTGCTAACTCTTTAGTTATTTCACCTAATCTTTTTTCATTTGCAGGAGTTTTCTCCATTTTTAGAGCTTCCTCTTCAACGTGAAGTTCAGAAGACTTTCTTTTTGCAGCTGATAGTTCATTTGGCTCAGATTCTATTTGCATTTTAAGTTCTGCTGCCGCTTCATCGATCAAGTCTATCGCTTTATCTGGAAGAAATCTATCTGCAATATATCTATCACTTAATCGTGCAGCAGCGACCAATGCACTATCTGAGATAGTAACATTGTGATGAGTCTCTAAACGCTCTTTAATCCCACGTAAAATTTGTAAAGATTGGTTTACTGAGGGCTCATCAAGGTTAATTGGCAAAAATCTTCTTTGAAGCGCTGCATCTTTTTCAAAATACTTTCTATACTCTTTCAGTGTAGTAGCACCAATAGTATGAAGTTCACCACGAGCTAACGCTGGTTTAAGTATATTTGCTGCATCCATAGAACCTTCAGATGCTCCAGCACCAACTATAGTATGAATCTCATCGATAAAAAGTATAATATTTCCATTCTCTTTTACTTCATTGATTACAGCTTTTAATCTATCTTCAAATTCACCACGATATTTTGCACCAGCAATAAGTGAACTCATATCTAATGCTACAACCCTTTT
>Ga0256837_1001006_pt1 | contig 20633 bp, 24 predicted proteins | sample 4562384metaG_FD_185976 | JGI IMG/M metagenome (GOLD analysis project Ga0256837, IMG submission 185976) | Hydrothermal vent microbial communities from Guaymas Basin, Mexico - 4561-384 | ecosystem: Environmental > Aquatic > Marine > Hydrothermal vents | place: Mexico: Guaymas Basin | collected...
ATTCATATATACTAATGAAGTACTATCAGCTTGTAGTTCTAAGTTGTCTAACTCTACTTTCATAGTAGCTAGTAAATTAGCTTTTGCTTCTTTAGCTTTCTTTGTTTGGTACTCTTTCCATAAATAAAAGTTATTTAAATATTCTTCAAATTCTTCATCGGTCGGCAGCATATATTCTCTGACTAATTCAGTAATCTCTGGCTCATCTTCTGTAGCTTCTTGCACCACAACTACTTCATTTAGCCATTCATCAAATGTTTTGTATTCTGGATTATCTGAATAATCTACCTTGATAGGAACTTCTATTCTTTCAACAAGGTCTTCAGAATTGGAATTACCTGATATATCTTCTTCGTATTCTGGAAATAACTTATTATACTCAGCTCTTTTATTCTCTAGCCATTGTTGTTTATGGCTCTGTCTAAAGTACTCTTCAAGGAGCCTTTTGGCTCCCTTCGTCTTGTTTAGCTCTAATGCTTTTTTTATTTTATCTATCTGATTCATTTTATATTTCCTTTAACATATTTAGTGGTCGACTTGCTACAACGGTTCTACATGTATTTCCGTTAAGGTCTGTAGCTATTCCATTTGTAAGTTGTCCAAACTCTCCATTATCTCCATCAAAGCTGCCACTATCTGCGTCTTTAACTAACTCTTCTACAAACCATTGAGCATATAACTCTCCATCACTATCACTAGCTATTGTTAGAAATGCTTTAGCTGCTTTATCTCCTGTGTTGTCTAATGTGATAGTTTTATGATTTGGCTCTGTAACTATTAATCCATCTTTATCGATTATCGTGTTTCCTATAGCATTCGTCTCTGGTTTACCTGTGCCCGTACCCACATTTATCAAAGATGTAATATTGTTACCTAATGCTATCTCATTATTATTACTAGCAATATACTTCTCTAGTACATATTCTACTGCTTTAGGGTCTTGTATTGGAGCTACTGGGATTGAAGCTGCGTAAAAAATAATATAGATATTGTCATCTTGTGATTCAAAGCTAGATGTATTTGTTATATTATTTATATATCTGTTAGGATATGAATTGTATGTCTTTGTTTCTATATCTTGACGAAGTAGGAAGCCAAGACCTATTGCTTTTTGAGACAGTATCTCATCAATGTCATTTGATGTAGCATAATCAGTTCCGTCCTGTCCAACTAATAAGGGGTTAATTCCCACAATAGTATTCTCTTCAGCTAATCTATCTTTCATAACAGTAGAATAATTCTCAGGTGAGCCTAATACATCAATGCAAAATTGTTCTCCTACTTGTGTTATTGGTAGATAAACCAATGTGCCATCTTCTATATACTCATGTTGTTGCTTATATGGCTCAGTTGGCAATCTAGTTAACCCTAAAGTATCACAAACACCACCTTTACCACCAACACCATCACTAAATTCTTTACTAGCTGTGTCGTGATATGATATTACATCAGCTGAATATCTTAGGTCTCTGAATTGTGAAGGATAAACTATATCATAGAATTTACCTTGTGGGTGATATACTCTACTTTCTAATATTCTCCCACTCTCTATTCTTACTTTTTCATATTCTGAACCAGTACTCCCCAGCATAAATAAATCAGCAGTATTTTCAAGAAAAATATTCCTACTTCCATTAACATTATTAAACCAATGTGTAGAACCACTGTTGCCTAATTCATAAAATTCACCTCTTGTTCCCATCGGATTTAGCATTGGGTGATAAGCACCTTTATTCAATGTTTGTATATAGCCCATTGGTGTAACTACATCATTTCCTTTGCTAAACAATCCTTTACCTAAACTGCTATATCCATTGTTAGTTAGTATTTTAGTTGCACTATCTTTAGCATATGCATCATTCGTCAATACATCATAAGTATATGAGCCATCATCTTTCATACCTACAAATACTTGATTACTAATCCAATCTTGTGGTTTGAATTTACTTGAAGCTAAACTTTCTCCATCATCTGTATCTTCTATTGCTTTGAATGTGTCATTAGCTAGTTTTACTGATATGCCGTCTGCATACACAGTATTGTTATCAGCGGTTGACATGCTATACAAATGAGGTACACAGCTAGTAGTCGTAGCAACAAATGTTGCACTCCCCTCAGAAGTTAGATTGACAATATTAGTCCCATTCTTGGAAGTTGCTAGTCTAACTTGTGCATCGGTCCCGCTAATATAATCAGCCTTTAATATATATTTGCACCCTATAGTTAGAGGAATTGAAGCTCCGTAAGCATACCCATAATCATCCGTAGATGTTACTAACTTTAATTTGCCTTCATCGACAGATATACTAACATTTCTTTCTTCAACCCATCCATTCGTATCATTATCAAATGTACCATTAGTAACCAATTCTTCTCTATCTAAAACTACATAATCCCCTCGCTTCATCTTGCCATCAACAGTTAATCCTGTACTAACCTCAGCAGTAACTTGTATATCTTCATCACCACTACCATCATTTGTAATCTTAGTAGCTTTAACTTTATATCCATCATCATTAACAGGTAATGTAAATGTAAGCGTTTCAGCATCTGTACCATCTATAGTCTGTGTTCTAACTACTGCATCACTATCTGATTTATCTAATATTTCTACTTTGATACCATCTGTTGTAGGTTTAACTCTACACTTGATTCTAGTATTAGCTGTTTGAGCAGGTACATTATCTAATATGCTACCTATTTGTGCATCAGCTGCTACATCTGATCCTGTGATTGAACCTGTACTAATTGGGTCAAACCCTACTACGTGTACGTGTGGTACAAAACTATTATCACCCTCTCCATTAAAACCTGTTCTATCATTAGTTGTGTCTAGGTCTATTGTTTCATTAGGTTTAGCTACCTTACCATCAACAATATACTGTTCTTGTGGATTAGCAACTTTAAGTATATTATTCTCAGATGTTTCAAATCTCATATCTATTTTATCACCAGCATATCCATTGAAGGGGAACTTAGCTTTGACGATATCTTTGTTTTGTTCTAATGTTTTCTTTTCAGCAGTCTTGATAGCATAAGCAGATTTGAAATCCAATACACCAACGTTACCATCCAAATACACCTTGTCATAAAACCTAGAATCTGTTCTGTATGGGTTTGTAGATTCTGTAGCAACAGAACCAATATGGTCTGCATTACCACTAATATTAGTTATACATTTATAAGTAGTATCTGTAGACATTGCTAAGTCAGAATTCCAATATTCAATATAATCACTTGTCTCTGATTCGCCCTCTCTTCTCACTCCTCTTGTACCAAACACATTATGCATAGGATTGTAACAAGCATTGTTTAGTCTACGAACTAAACCAATTATAATAGCTTCTCCAGTATATGTCTCACTATTTCCATCATTGCCAACCACTTCTAAATTGGTTACACTATATAAATTCTCATCTATCTTAGCAAATCCATAAGCATTGGCTATAGCGTCTATATCAGAACCATCTTGGAAGTTATGGTAACCTTTGATTGTTTTATATTTACCATCTTCTCCAATGAAGATTACATCTTGTCTTGAAACAAAATCAATCTTCGAGAACTTTGTATCATCCGTGACTAAATCTCCACTAGTTGTATCTGTTATAGCTTGATATGTTTGTTCAATGCCATCACCATCTCCACAATGAATAATGTTTCCAGCTTTATGGTCCATCTGTGTTTCAAAACCATTGTCACTATGGCTCAGCAACTCATCTGTTGAACCGTCAGCAAAAGGAGCTAAGGGCAAATGAATGTTTTCTGCATTATTTCTTTTTACTAATCCTTTACTAAATCTAATGGTGTCTCCACCCTTGTCTTGAACAATATAAGGAGTATTTGTCTCCTCAAACCTTTCACTTTTCTTTAGTTCTTTTGTGTACCCATAAGCATTAAAAGCTGCTTCAAGTATAATATTATCTTTTGCATCTATGTCCGCATAAGTATAGGTAGCGTCCTGTGGTATAACGTAACTTTCTATTTCATCTCTTGCATTTGTAGCTTCATTTTTTGCTTGTTCGGCTTGTGCTGCTGCATTTGTAGCATTAGTTGCACTTGTGCTAGCTTGTAAATTTTTCTGCGTTAAATCTTCAGCTAAATAGTTTGCTTCGCTTGAAAAATTATTCATTTGGTTTATTCGTGAATTTTCCTCTGCCAAACGTGTGTCCATATCTTCACTAAAAGTAGCTGGGTTTTGTCTATTTGGTGTTTTAGTGAATGGTTGAATAACTGTTGTAATTTTCGCCATTGTTTACTCCTTTTTTTTGTAATTATACCTTATTTACAACAAGCCTTTAATCGTAACACTAATAGTACTTTTTAGTGCATTTGATATTAATATAGAAAAGTTTTGCCAATATCCAAAATTTAACAAATTTTCTAAGTTACTGTTTTCACTTTCATCCATTATGAATAATACAGGTTTAGCGTCGTATTTAACTGCAATACGTCGCAACATAGGTACTTTATTGCTTGGTATCTCAACTTCGTAACTATCTAAATTCACTGCACCTCTATGGATTAAATCAGCGTTGCCAAACTCGTCCGTAACTCTTCTGCTGTAACTTTCTATAGATAGATTTGCATTAAATCCTGTGTCGCCTATATAAATAGAACGTCCAAAAACTAATCTCCCACACTCTGCAATTTCTGTTTCGTTGTCTATATTTACAATAAGTTTAGAGTTGCTATAAATAGGAATTTGCACATATACAGAAGGTTTAAATGCAAATTCGCCAAAACAATATGAGTAAAATTCCACTACATCGCTTTCATCTTGTAGGTCTATACTTTTACTAAATACAACTGTATTTTCATCATCGCTAAACAAATCTATTGTTATTGTTTTTGCAACCAATCCTAAAAGTGCAAAAGTATCATAGTTTACGTCATCTATCTCTATCTGTATGCTTTCACTAACTTTTGTTGTTGTATTTGTTTTTCCATCAAGCATAGCATAGTAGTTTGTAGGACGAATTTTAACCCACACTACATTTATGTTGCTATCTATGTTTGATTGTGGATTTGTATCTGTATTTGTGTCGTCATTTCCAGCATACTTATAGATATAGTGTCCCCAACGCAACTCATCAGCATATTTATAAGTGCTATCTGCGTCCCAAAGCGTTTCATCTTCCGTGAAATTCGCACTTAGATAATCTGTTGTTTTGTTTTCTACTATCTTCATTAAACTACCTTTTTTTATACAACTTCTACTAGCAAAGTATCGCCACCGTTACTCATAGATCTAATCAATCCGTTTAAACGCTTCATCTCGTCAACCAAAATAAACATATACTTCTCAGTCTTATCACTTAATCCATTCATAGCTTTAGTGACTGTTTTACTAGTAAAGCCACCGTTTGCAAATCCTTTCAACCTCGCTTGTTCAAGTGTGTTAAATAATCCTTTGTTGTTATCTATCATCCATTTTGGTGCTACCCACTCATCTTCGTGTACTATTCCCGCTTGTTTATACCCTGTGCTATCTCTAGCACCTGCACCGCGACCTGTAAAGCCACCGTTTGCATACCAGCTCATACTGCTACTGTCATGTTCGTCCACCATACCACTCCAATCTATACCCGTACTTAAGTCTGTTGCTTCCGCTGGTCCAGTTGTTGTTACAGTTGTCTCTTTTTTTATAAACTTTCCATCTTCTTCACCATAAGAACCAGTAAACTGTACAACTGTTTTACTGTAAGCAATATCGTCTAGTGTTTTTGCTGCATCTCCTTTAATGTTTGCATCATCAACTGCACCTGTTACATTTTTAGTCTCATCTGTCACTTCTTCTAATCTATGTTTTGCTGTAACATCAAATGTTTTTAAATTTCCATTGCTTGTGATTTTTAAGTTTGAAATGTCGCCAACGTCCAAACCTGTATCAACTGATAAGTCGGGCAATGTGCTAGCTATGCTTGTAAGGCTTATACCTTTGCTTTCCCCTCCCATCAACTTTTCAACAAAATTACCAACTGTATTTGTTTCATTTATGTTTGTATCAAGTTTTTTCGAAGAAGTGTAATCGTATGTTTTTAAACTTCCGTGTCCTGTTAGTTTTATTTTTCCAATATTGCCTAAATCATCACTTTTTGCTAAACCGCTGTTGTTGTAATATTCTTGAGAACTTATATTTCTATCAGTTGCTAAACCGCTGTTGTTGTAATATTCTTGTTCGTTAATAGCTTCGTTTAAGTCATCAACAGTTGGAACAAGAACTCCTCTGTGACCTAGCAATACTTCATTTTTTGCATTTACATCATCAGCAACACCTGCTATTGTTTCTTTTTCCTCGTCAGTCAAAATACCATCTTCATAAGCTTTATTAATTGAAAACAGTAAATCGTTCATACTTTCTAAAACGTCATAAGTGTCCATTGCCGTACTTTGAAGTTCTCTAGTTTGAACATCAGCTGTTACGCTTGCGAATTGTAATTCTTCAGCTGTTGTGAAATGTGAAGTATCGCTTAAATAATCACTAACACTACTTGAAAATTGATTAAAAGCGTCTGCATATTGCTCCCCTATATCCTTGTCTAGTGGGTTATCTATTAGCTTACTTCTAACTGCTAAAACATCATTTAGAGCTTGTTCGTAATTTACGCTTTGATAACTTACAAGATTTGAACCAACATTGCGAAGAGTATTTGCATTTCTTTTTAAACTATTTATAAAAGTATTCTCAAATTCAAATACAAAGTTTTCTAGTGTATCGTTTGCATCACTAAAAGCATTGTTGGCATCTGAAACTATTTCCGTTGCGTCCTTGATAACTTCTTGTGTTTCTGTAAAAACTGTATAAACGTCATCATCCCCACTTGTTGCAACAAATGTTTCTTTTAAATCATCTAAAGCATTGTTTGCATCTTCTACTGCTTGAGTAATGTTATCTTGCGCTTCAACTTGTTCATCAGTAGGCGTTAGTAATGCACCAGGTTCTGCTGTTTGAGTTTCACCGAAATATTGCTTGTCTGCAACCGCTACAACATCATCTTTTATGGCCTTGTAAGTTTCGTCAATATCTTTTATCAACTCATCTGTAAACGTTTGCCCTTTACCAACATTTAAAACGTTACTTATTGCTTCTTCTAAGTTTTCAGATGATAAGCCATAATCAAATGCAATAGCATCAACTTGAGCAAAGTCTTGTATTTGTTGTTTGTATGAGCTAAAATCAACTTTACCTATATATCCTATCTCTATTATTCCTAAAGAGTTTATTCCAGCTATTAGGTCGTTAGTCCATCCAATAATACTATTAAACATAGACTCAAATAAATCAAGCGTACTATCTGCAACTTTTACACCTGCTAACTCTATACCGTAAAAAGCTTTTTCTCCAGCATACTTTAAAACGTCGAAGCTGTTTCCTATAATATCAAACGCATCATACAAAACACCTGCTGTACTTATTACACCTTTTATTGCATCAATAGTATAATCTGCAAAAGCTTTCCCCATATCTTTAGCATTCCCAAATGCTTCTGTAAGCCTATCTCCAGCAACTGTTACAATAGATTTCAAATAAGCAAATAAACCCTCATCCATAACGTCTTTTTTAAATAGAGTCCATTTATCTTGCATGTTAGAAACCATACCGTTCCACGTTTTAGATTGCAGTTCCATAGCACCCTCATATTTGCTATTGAAAATTGCTTCTAACGTTGATTGGATTATTTCACTATTGTTTTGCACGATAGTAGTTCGCATCTCCCCACTAGCGTTAGTCCAAGAATATTTAATATCATCGCCTATAATGTTTGCTTTTATTCCGAACTCTTTTAAACGCTCATTCTCTCCTACAACTGCATCTGCTATCGCTTCGACGGCTTGTTCTATATCTTTACCCATCGCACTAGCCGTATCGCCTAAAGTTCTCAGCAATCCATCTGTAGGCTCTAATCCATACGCTTTTAGCTTAACAAAAGACTCTGTAATCTTGTCAATATTAAATGGTGTGCTACTTGAAAAATCTTCAACCCATTTAAGACTGTCCTCTGCCTTTGTTGCACTCCCCTCTATTGTTGTTAATACCGCTTCGAATTGTTCAAATTGTGCGGATGTTCCTACAAGTGATTTACTGATATTTGTTAGTGAGTCTGTAAGTTTATCAATTGCAACGTAAGCAATAGCAGCAGTCGCGATCTTTTTAATTGATGCAGCCACCTTCTCGCTATCCGTTGTAGTTGTTTTTGTAGTTTTGTCTAAGTTTTTTAAACTGTTGTCAAGTTGAGTTACTTTACTCTGGCCTGAAACGTCTATGTCTATTTGCAACTTTGCCATATTTTACCCCGTTTTTAAATTCTTTACATAATTATAAAACATTTGTGAAATTAAATTTATGTAGTTTTTTGGTTTTAGCCCATTCCACCTTAAAGAGTCTTTAACTTGTAAATAATTAAATCCAGTAGGCTTACCACTAAAGCCATATGTAAATTGAAGTTGCTTAAATATTTGCATTAATACAAAGGCTTCATATTCATAATTGTTAAATGAAACAATTTTCGATAGAGGATCATTTAAAATCTCTCTATCCCTTTCATCTAAATTCGTAAAGTCTGTACCGTCTGCAAATTGTCCCGCCCACTCAATTAGTTTTGAGTAGCGTTCTGCTTTTTTTCTTCAATATCCTTTAGAATTGTTTGCATAACAATTTCATATGAGTATTGCTCACAAATTTCTAAAAGATCGTCAATTTTATCGCTTTCAACACACATATTGAAACGAATTTTTGAAGCTTCTTCTCTTGTGTTTAAGCTTTCAAGCTCTTTTTGTATAGCTTCTGTTTCATCTTCAATTTTAAATATTTTCTTTTGCAACTCTTTAATCTTGCTTTTATCGTCCTCATACTTGAGTTCAATTGATAAACGTTTAGCTTTTTTTGCTAGTTTTTGAAGTTTGTTAGTTAATTGTTGATCTTTTTCAAATTTAAGTTCAATCTCTTTTTTTTCTTTTTTAGTTAAATCTCTAAAAGTTCCACCAATTACAGTTCCGTTTTCAAGTTCAATTTTAAAAGTTTCTTTAAATGTAAGTTTCATATTTTTTCCTATGTAGATTGTTTTTGTGTAGATTGTTTTCAGGTGGTGGCACATATCTACAAAGCCACCTCGCTATTAAGCGAAGAAACCGTGCTTAAGTGAGATTTGATTGTCTCCTGTTAATAACCAAGTAAAAGAACGCTTTAGTGTAGATTTATCCACACTATCGCTAAAAGTGTTTGCCTTTGCTGTGCTACAAGTAATATCAACAGATTTACCATTAATTAAAGCACCTGTGCCATCTGTGCCTAATTTTAGGTTAATTGCTTCAACTGTTCCATTTTTAAGTGATGAAATAGCATTATTATAGTCTGCATTTTCAGGGTAAAAGTCTGCTGTTACTTTAATAACATAGTCTTTCATTTCAAAGTTTTTACGTCCCATACCGTAAAACTCTTGAATATCTGCACCCATTTCAATAGAAACGTTATCAGGTACTAAATTAACGCCACCAGCGGTAAACACATCAGCAGAGCTAACAAGCAAAATAGGTTCAGGATTTGGAGTTACAGTTGGATTTGCTTCTGCAACAGATACGCCCTCGTTATCTAAAAACGCAGAAATAGTTGCATCAATAGTTGCAACTCTACCAACTGGAAAGTTGAATTTAATATCTGCTACCGCTGCATCTGTAACAGTGTGCTTGTTTCCATCTAAATAAGCAACAATACTACCTCTCAAAGGAGTTTGTGAATTTACATACGTAACAGTTTCTTCGTCCTCTGTTGAAGTGTCAATAATTTCATCAAAGCCACCAATTTTTAAAAGCTCTCCATATTCTGGATGTGTATCAAGTGCATCAGCTGCACTGTTTGATGATCTCATATTTATAGTAAAGCTCTGTGAGATTGTAACGTGTCCCGTATCTACATAAGATGAATTACTACCAAGTTTACCATTAATACGTTTAAACTCTTCTACTGGAACATCAGGCGAAAAAGCAAATTCTTCTGTAACCTCTAAAAAGTTCGCTGGTGCATCAGGTAACGTTGCACCACTCAAAACAAATAAAGCACTTTTTTTTGTGTTTGTTAATGCCATATATTTTTCCTTTTATTAAAATTTGTTCACTTCAAAAATAGTTAACACCTCAAAAAAGCCATTATCTAAGTTTGTAGCTCCTCTGTCTTGTCCTATACTTACATTTATATCTGCAAATTGTTTACCATTCAAGAAAGTTTTTACATCATCAGATAATTTATAAGTTAAAGGAACGGTTTTTGCATAACAAAATACTTTTAAAATAGCGTTGTTTCTAATTCTTCCGACACTTGATCCATCAAAACCTATAAGATCATTCTTAATAGGTGTGTAAACTAAGCTTATCCATTTATCAACATTGCTATAATCAAAGTCCACGCCATCAAATTGTATTTGTGTTTGAGTCCAGTTATCTATGAAGTATTGTTCTAACGTGCTTTTAATTTCTAAAGTCATACAAAAACCTTTCCTTGTAATTATATCATTTTTGTAGCGAATTTAATTTATTTTCTATTCTATTCTCAAACTCTTTCAACATAGACTCTCCACCGTCAATCCATTGTTCAGAGCCTAACCACTTTTTACCAACTTTTCTACGTCCTGCAAATAAAATATCTGCATATTCCATATTATTAGAAATGCTCCAAGAATACTTTTTGTTCTTATCTAGACTCCACGCACTTCTAAAGCTTCCTGTATCAACTGGAGATGCTTTCACAAACTCACTATAAAGTGTAATTACTTCATTTGTTATCGCTTGTTCTGTTTCTTTTATAAGTTCACTAAAAGAGTCACTTAACATTATTTTCTCGCTAAAATCTCATACTTTAAAACTGTACCTTGTAAAATAGATTCAGTCACTTTTATAATATCATACTCAACATTATTAAACACTATCTTATCTTTTTTTGTTGGTTCAATATCACTATAAAGCATCAATTCTAAAACTTTACTATTTATTGTTTCTTTAGGCACTTTTTCTGTTTTATTGTTTCTAATAAAAGCATTTAAGTTTATATCTGTTGTAGTTTCTGTTTGTCCTGTTTGTGTATCATAACTACTTTGCGTAACAACTCTTAATACAACTCCTGTTCCATAGTCTGAAAGAGCTTGTTTTATATCTTTTAATACACTTGTTGCTTCACTCATTTTAGCCTCTTTCTACACGAAAAGCTCCAGCACTTCTAAAGCCGAACTCACTTAGCAACTCGCTTACGATAGACGGGAAAGAATTAGATTTTTTACCTTTAGTAAAATACTCTTTTTTTAATGCTCCATCAACCTCAAGAACTTTAATGTTACTACTTCCATCTTCATTAGTCATATCTTTATCTATTGAAAATAAGCTAAGATAGACAACTGCTAATTTTAGATTGAAAGGCGTTTCACTCTCAGTTGTCTCATTAATTTTATTTTTAATTAATAGTGTGCTTTGCCTCAAATACAACTCTTTTTTTTCAGAAGATAAATTATCCCATCCCCGAGTGTTTGTTGCATATTTTACAACAATATCATCTGCTTCTTCAACGCCTAAAAAACTATCATAATTTGCTTCAGGATATACAATAAGTGCCATAACTATTCCTTTGATTATCTTAATAGAGAGGTAAAAGTACCCCTCTATAAAACAATCACTTTTCAGCAGCTTCTTTTAATGCTTTCTTTTCAGCAGCTATTAAAGGCTTTTCAAGTGTATAGCCAGCAGTAAGCCAATCTTTTACATCAATTCTATGATTAACTTTATACTCTTTTCCTTTTTTATCATAAACAATAGTACTCATTTATCATCCCTTAAATTTTACTAATAAAAGCCGTATAAGTTACTGTTGCACCGTCGCCTGTTTCTGTTGCAGTTACACGGAAAAACTTATTAGCTTGTTCGGCTGCGAAACCTACTTCAAATTTACCACCAGCTAAAGGCACTTGAATACCATTACCAACTGGAACGAATGTGCCATTAGCACTATCGCTAACCTCTAATTGTAGAGTAAAATAGTTGTCTGTGTCTGTACCTGTTGCATCTGTAACATTAAATACACAAACATAAGTTGATTCTCCAATATCTAATCCATCAATTTTAACCGCAGCAGTTGAGGTCGTAGTGTCAGTAGTAATACCATCTACAATTAACCCTAATTTATCAAAAGTTTTCATTTAATTTCCTTGTTTTAATTCAAACAAAGCCACTAGGCTCTGCTATTAAGCTGTTACAGCTTCGTCTGTGATTTTAGAAAGTCTTGCGGCAGTACGTGGAGCAAAAACACCAAAACCACTATACCATTCAACACGTGTTCTAAACGCAGGTTTTGTTTCAAGCTCTCCAAGATCTCTTACATCCATTCCACCATTTTCAAGCCCAGAAACCTGCCCCTCGCCAAGTGCTAAAACATAAATAGAAGTAGTGTTTCCAACTTCTGAAAAACCTAAAATATCTGTGTTGTTGTTGTCTTTATCAACAATTAAGATAGGTAAATCATTGTATTGAGCAATTTGACGACCGAACTCATCTTTAGAATAAGTAATGTTGCCACCAATAGAACTATCTCTTGCAGCAACGGTTAAACGACGTCTCATTGCTTTGCTCATAAGAATTACATTCGCACCATCTACCGCGTCGATAACTTCATCTAGTTTTGCAAGAGATAATCCAGCACCATCTGTATCGTTTTCAATAAGAGCATCACCTGTTAAGCGTTTTTGTAAACCATCAAACTCGCGTGGATTCTCCTCGCTATCCCCTTTGATAAAAGTGCGTGTCCAAGCTAAAGCAAGAGATTTAACTTTCATTGCTTCTTGTACTGCTCTTTGTGATTGTCCCATTGTATCAACGATAAACTTATCAACGTCTAAATCTCCACCAGCGATAGTTAAGGACTCAACTTTAGGATTAATAATGCCCGTTGACTCATCAAAAGACTCGTTTACACCACGGAACCCAACACCAGGAAGCGTCTCTTCTACGTTGTACTTTAATGAGTTTCCGTTAATGCCTTCGAAAGGTAGAACTCTAAGAATATCAGAAGTTTCTGCAAATTTAGTTAAAACTCCTGCTTTGTAAACATCGCCGCCATTTAATTTGGCAGCTTCTAAAAGTGTTAAAGCCATTTTGTTTCCTTTTTAATTTGTTTTAAAATTGCAAAGTAGATTATTTTCTACCCTGCTTCATCATTTCAGTAGCACTTAAACCACTAAAATTATTAGGTGTTGCAGTTCCTGCTGTATTTTGAGTACCTGCTCCGCCTTGTGTTGTTGGCTTAAACAATCCAGCATAAGCCTCATTTGATGAGATTTGCTTAATCTTATCTTCGATAGTCATAGGGCGACCATCTACTAAAGCAGTTGAACCATCTTCGTTTTTAAATACGATTTTCTCGTTATCATTAAAAGTTGCACCTTGTTTTGCAAGTCCTTTTAAAATAGATAAAGTCTCTTTGTTCGCTGCAATATCAACTAATCCACTATTTGCAAAAGCATTATCTAAAGCCATATTTTGAAGTTTAGATTTGTAAGAGTTCTCAATCTCTTTTTTAGCTTCTACTTCTTGCGATAGTGCCTTTTTAAGATTTTCAATTTCTGCAATTACTTGCTCATCTGCTTTACCTTTTTTCACACCGTCTAAAGCTTCATCACTAATCTCTTCTAAACCAAATTTAGTTTTAACAAGATTAAGTTTTTCTTTTGCCTTGTTTCTTGTTTCTACCGCTTCGTTGAACTTAACTTCCATTGAGTTATACTTCGAACTCAACTCCTCTTGTTGCGACTTGATTTTTTCAACAAGATTTTTACCTGCTTCATTATCTCCGATAATCTTAAGCAATTCTTCAAACATATAATACCTCCATATTAAAATGTATGATTGTATTATATCATAAAATTTTATTTAGTTTATGATTTTGCCAACATATTGACAATTAAGTTTAAACTGGATATCATAGCACTGAGCTAACAGGGAAAATAGAGTTTGTACACTAGCATTATTTAGCTAGTGTGTCTTTTATGTCTTTAAGACTTAACTCTTTGCCCTTAACATCACTTAAGCCACCTACTTTATATTTGCCTTTTTTATACGCTTCAAACTTCTTTTTACCTAAAACTTTCTTTTGAAATGCTTCATCTTGCAATTTAAACCATTCGCCATATGTTGTACTTCCATCCACTTCCCCAAATTGTGAAGCTCTTTTATGCTTTGTATCAACACAAGGGATAAAAACACTTCTGCAATGAAAATGTACATTTATTTCTCCTTGTATTTCTTCAATAGATTTGTGATACTTTCTGCCATCGTGATTTCTGCAATATTCGCTTGTCCTGCTATCAAGTGTAGCAACATACTCGAAACAATCAATATTAAGCTCTTTGTATGCTTTATGCCTTGTTGTTGCTCTGCTCTCGCTTATGTAAGTATAGACAACGTTATTGAGTTGATGACATATTAGCTTACTATCTTTAAATCTTAAATCTTTTATTATCTCGTGTGACGGTTTACCTTGTGCAACTCCTGCACCAACAATTCTTTTAAGTTGTCTTATGTGATTATCGCTTGTAGCTTTTATTAAGTCTTTGAATTGATAACCTTGAATAAGTCTATTTTGATTAACTATCTCTTCTATTGTAGATTTTGGTAGTGTAGCACCTAAATAAGCACTGTATGCTATTGCACTAGCTTCTACTGCGTCTTGCTGCAAATCGTCAAATAACTGTTTATATGCAGGACTTATCTCACTAACTATCAATGCGAATAACTCATTTAATCTTTTACGCGTAAAATTATCGTTAGTTAGTTCTATTTCATCAATAATATTATGCAATGCCAACTTTAATGTTTTTTCTATATCTGTTTTTGATGGGGCTTCTAGCAATTCAAAGAGTGTTTGTTCCTTGAAAGCTAAGTCGTAATAATTCATTTTACACCTCTATTAATAGGGCTTTTTCTCTGTCTTTGTCTTCGATAGACAACATCTCTCCAGCTTCTAGTAACTCCCATAGCGTATCTAAGCTAATAATTCCCTCTCTGTAAAGAGTTATGTTTTGATTTACTTGCTCAGGTGTAAGTTTATTGCTATCATAATCTTTATTAATAAACACTTCTTTATCTGTTTTATAAATAGGGTTGTATAGGCTTAAAAGTTTAATAGCTTTATTGATGCCTCTCTCAACTTCTTGTGCAATAGATACTAATTTACTTTCGTCTTCTGTGCTTTCTGTTTCAACTTGTGTAGCTGTTTTAACTTTAGATGATGTTGCAAATGTAACTGCAATATTAAGCATTTGAGTTTCTAAATCTGCAATTCTTTCTTTAATTGCTTGAGTATTTTTAGCCTCAAGCCCTACCCATTCAAAACCAGCTTCATTTTTAGGAGCATCAAAGTTAATTCCATCGTTTATTCCAATAGTTACCACGCTATTTTCATCCATAGGTAGCATATAACTAACTGGAATTGGTGCTGATGCAATACGAATATAATTATCTAGTTCACTATTTCTATTCATATGTGATATATTTAATTTAGCCTGATCGTAAACAATAGGAACATCATCAACGCCAATTTTAACAATAGGGACTTCTTTCAATCCTGTTTCTATTTTATAGAACAACTCGTCACCTCTATACACTTCAACAAGCCCACTATCATAAAATACTTTATATTGCTCTGCTACAGCTTCTTTGAATCCATCATAAGTTGAGTAAAACTCTCTAATCATAACCCATTCGTAAGAGTTTGCTGTTTTCATTTTCCAATTCACAACATTATTACGCTCTATATGTACAAAATAAGGACGAAAATCAGCACGTAATTCATCAGCCTTAGTTTTTATGTTATCACTTAATGTTGGTGCGTCAACAAGAATAAAAGTGTAACCGTCTTTCACTACTGATTTTAAAATATCTTTACCGAACTGATTGATGTCTCTAGTTAAATCAATTGTTTTAAAAATATCAAAATCTAACTCACTTTTATCAAATGGTTTTCTGAATATAATATTTGCAATACTGTCAACTGTTCGTTTTACATAATTATCAAGGGTTGAAACTTTCGCTCTCTCTTCGAATTTCTTAGCGTTCTCTCTTGTAAACTGTTGCAAATATGCACTAGCAGTTAACGAACCACTATAAACGTTATTGCATAATTCAACTATAGACTTTTTAGCCTCATAATCACTTTTGAAGTCCATCGTAACCCCTTTTAAAAACTTTTGCTTTAGGCAAATCTCTACCAAAAGGCTTTAGCAATATCCTATATAATAAAGTCAATAACAATCCTTTTTAGCGAAATTATACCATTTTACTTTGTCTAATTGTTGCACGCGGTGCTGTTAAACCAAATTTATAATGAATAACATAACCTAGTGCGTCGTTAAAGTCATCAACCGTAGCAGCTCCTCCGAACTTTTCAGGCTCTCCGTTATCGTTATATGCTTGCTGTTCAAGTGCCATTGTTAGCTGTGGGCATCGCAACGTGTTTACAAGCAACTCGTTTCTATAAAACATATTATTCACACTATTCACCCTATCTCTTACACGTGGGTTTTTAGATGGAGCTTGTATGATAAATCCTGCCTCTTTTAATAGCTTCATATCACTTTTACTTGAATTTGTTTTCTCTGAATTACTCGAAGCGTCTGGAACGATAACTATTTTATGTTTATGGTAATTTTCTTTTAAGTAGTTGATTATTTCGTGTGTATCACTTACAACGTATTCACTAACTACAACAGGTTTATTATCTCTTAAAACTACGATTGTACCAACGCACCCACCAACGTTAAAATCTTGACCTATGTATAAAATATCATTTGGCTTTATGGTTTCGTCTGTGTTATGTTTTTCTCTGTTGAAATAAGAGTAAACAGTACCACTTGCTAAGTTTACAAATTCCCCCTCTAAATAAGCTTTTAATAGCTGAGGTGGATATTGTGTTTTGAGCGTTTTTATAAAGTCATCAGGTAAATATTTGTTATCAGTTGTTTTTGCACGTATAAGCTTTCTATCACCTTTGTTGTCTGTTACAAATATCTTGTAAAGTGCTTTAAATCCCTCTGGTGTTGAGACTATAATCAATTGTCTAACTCTCCCAGCTCTTAAACGCCCTAAGATTTTCTCAAATGCTTTTAATGCTAATTCTATTTTAGAAGTATCTAACTCATCCATAATAGCCCACGCTGCATTGATACCAACTAAACGCTCGTAATTTTCTGCACTCATACATAGTATTTTATTAGTGGCACCATTTACACGTATTTCAAATATGGAATTAGATTTATTAAAAGTATAATCTATGTTATGCTTATCAAGTGTCGATAGCATATCTGGTATAAAAATATCTCTCAACATAGGATAAGTAGGCTCTGTTATTATTCCTACTGTGTTTGGATTTAATAAAGTTAATTGCAAAGCCTTCTCACAAGCTGCATAAGTCTTGCCACTTCCGTATCCTGCAACCATTCCAATAATTTTAGTTTTAATGTCTTTTAAAAGTTCGTATTGATGCTTTAAAAGCTTTATTTCTATTTTACTCATCTAAAATTAACTTAATCTCATTCACTTGTGCTACTTTTGTATCTTGCTGCACGTTTACTTCTGTTTTGCCATTATCTATAACACCAAGTGTTTGACCTGTCTTATAAAGTGCATTACTTGCTTTTTCGTAGTGTTCTGGTTGCATATCATATTCTACAACTTCTGGAGATGATATTCCGCCTCCTTGATTAACTGTGACTACTTTTTGTGCTTTGCCTTTTCTAATAGACTCTTGAAGCCCTTGCAATATATCGTTTGCTACTGAATGAACACTCTCCATATTTTTATATTTGTACTCAATACTATCTAGCTTATATCGTGCAGCTTGTTCGACTGCTTTTCGCTCAATCGTACTAATTTCGTACTTTTTAACTTGCTCTAATCGAACTTGTGCATTTACTAAGTCAGAGTTATCTTTCTCTACGCCTTTGCATATTTTCCTTACTGCACCCTCCGTTATCTTATATGCCTTTGCTAATTGTATGTTAGTATAAGCACCAGTTTTGTATTTAGCTATTAAGTTGTTTTTTTGCCTATCTGTTAATTTAGCCATATGTTTCCCCATTTAAAGCATTTCATCTTTTAAATCTTTTATCTTTTGCTTGTATGTCTTTATAATCTCTTGAAGTTCATCAATCTTCCAATCTTTTAGTTGGTTTGGCTGCTCTAACTTCTCGACTTCCTCTAAACCTATCCTTTTGATAAGTTCTTCTCTGTATGGCACTAAATTGCCGCTAAGTACAGTATTGCAACGATAACAAGATTTATGCACGTTGTTCTCATTAAATCTTAATGCACTATATCCACCTACTGGTTTAAAGTGACTGGCGTGATATTGAATACCTTGTTTTGTGGTTCCACAACTTACACACGGAAGATCTTTATCTCTTAATCTGATATATGTATTAAAAGTTTTTTGAGCTAACTCTTTCAAAGCAGATTTATCGCTTTGTTTCCATTGTTTTAATGCTTTGCGATTTTCACTCTTTTTCTTTTTTTCCCGCTTTTCTTGTTGCTTTTTAGCGTATTCGATACTGCACTCGAAACCACAAACCAAATGATTCATATGATTTTTAACATATTCTTGTTTACAAATCTTGCATTTGGCTTTTTTCGGATAACTCATTTTTTCTTTTCCATATTTTCTTTATAGGCTGGTAACCCAAACTGCAACAAGATTCTCTTTTTCTTGTCAAACTTTCTAGCTGTTATATGGGCAATACCTAGAAAATCTGCGACATCTTTTAAAGAAGCCTTTTTAATTTTTCGTTTCATTTTAATATCCTTTTTTAAAAAATTTCCAATAAACCTTATAAACATTCCAGAACAAAGAATGTCTAGGTAAGCCTGATTCAAAAAAACTCTGCAACATTTCTCCGTAATCTGTTCTTTTCATTCTAAACTTAATTACTCCATCTTTTGTATAAGCCACCAAGTGCTCCATTGTATGTTCCTTTTTTTGAATAAATTGCGTATATATGCTCTAAATACTCTTTTAAAGTAGTTGTTTCAAGTTCTTGTAGATCATTGCTGATGTTCCAAAATCTTTTATCCCCAAACTCTTCAAACAGTAACTCGTTTGCTCTCTTAACTATCGATTCTGCTCTTTCATAGTGCATAGTTGGATAAAGTCCATAACCATTTTGTAAATATTTATCACTTCTAAGATCTAATCTAAACTCTTTCTTCAAAGTGCTAAAAAACTCTTTCTTGTTCATTTCGCTTCCTTTAATTTCAAGTTTAATTATAGTTTAGAAGTAATTAAATACCGCTTAAAATGTATATTAAATACCTAGTCTATCTTTCGCTATATTGTAATATTTCTCGTCTAGCTCTATGCCAATGCCTTTGCGACCTAAGTTTTTGCAAGCAACTAAAGTGCTAGCACTGCCAGCAAATGGGTCTAGGATCACATTGTATTTATCAGTAAATTTTTCTATTAAATGCTCAATCAAATCGACTGGTTTTTCAGTAGGATGATTTTTATTTCCTGTCTTGTTGAACTTTAAAATATTTGGTGTTCTTTTTCCATTTATCAATCTTCTACCTTTATGCAAAAACAAAATAAATTCTACTTTTGGTGCAAAATCTCCTCTCAAATCTCCCATAGAGGTATTATTTTTTTCCCACACTAAAATATTTTTTATCTTAAAATAGTTCTCAAATGCTATTTTGAATTTATCAATATTATGGAAGCTGCAAAAGATATAATGTGCTGTGTTTTCTTTACTCAAGTTATAACATTTTTCTGCAAAATCGTCCAGCCACACTAAGCTATCATCATTTTTTATTTTGTTATACTTTTCATTTCTATAATTGGACTGAAAATTTATTCCGTATGGTGGGTCTGTTATTATTGAATCAACTTTTACACCCTTTTGAATCAATCCGTCCATAACTTCCAAACAATCGCCGTGTATTAATTCTATATCTTTCATACTACAATCCTTTTAAAAGCTCTTTGATTTCATCTTCTGTGCTATCTGCTTTAAGTGCTATTGTTTGAATAGTTATTTCAAGAGTTCCTATGTCGAACATCCAATCATAGTCAAAAAATACTTTATAAAAAGTTGTAGTTCCAAATTTTGCACTCTGTTTTGTGTGTTTCTCTACTAAAACCCTTAAATCATTTACTTCAAAATCTACTTTTTCCATTTTTCTTACTCCTCATATAGTTTTTTAAGTGCAGTTTCTACACTAAATTTTTTTGTTTTTTCTTTTTGTATAGCTCTCTCAAGCCTTTTAAAATAGACATATAAATATGCCAATCTTTTGCCTCTGTTTAATTTAAACATTCTCTCTCTTATATTAAACTCTTCAAAAAGATATTTAGTGACGTACTCTCTTAAAGAAGCCGTTTCTGTAACTGTTAAGCCAAAATAATTAGATATAGTATCTGTTATTTGTTTTTCACTTGCGAATGGTTCTAGCACATATAGAAAATTCTGGCAATACTCTTTTATTCTAAAATATCTCAAAACTCTCGAAGTGAGATACTTTTCATCTATATAAACAGTTCCATTGTTTTTTTTAATGTAATAATTTTTCTTAACGTTATTATAAAGTTGAGCTTCTGTTACTTCCCACTTTTC
>Ga0256837_1001007_pt1 | contig 20616 bp, 17 predicted proteins | sample 4562384metaG_FD_185976 | JGI IMG/M metagenome (GOLD analysis project Ga0256837, IMG submission 185976) | Hydrothermal vent microbial communities from Guaymas Basin, Mexico - 4561-384 | ecosystem: Environmental > Aquatic > Marine > Hydrothermal vents | place: Mexico: Guaymas Basin | collected...
GCTGTTGGGTATAGAGGGTTTCATACTAATGTTTTAGCTGAGTGTATCGGTTGTGCTAATTGTCAAGATATTTGTATGAATGATGCGATAGATATGGTTAAGACCGATAAAGAGTATAATGCTAAAAACGCTTCACAATGTGTACCTAGAATCGATTATGGTCGCTGTTGTTGGTGTTCACTTTGTACCGATGTTTGTCCACCAGATTCTTTAAAGCTTGATGATGAGTATGTGGGTGTTTCAAAATATGCTAGTGATTTTTTATATATGCCAAAGGATAAGTAGATGAGATTTATATACTGGAGTGTTTTACTATTTAGTATTTGGATGATTTTAAGTGACAATAGTGAAATTTTAAATATATTGGTTGGTTTAGGGGTTAGTTTTGGGGTTGCTTTAGTTCAAACTAAACTTTTTTCAGATAAAAAGTTTGAATTTATAAACCCTTTTTGGTTTTTTATCTACTTGCTAGTTTTAGCTAAAAATCTAATCATCTCAAATCTTCAAATAGCAAAAAGAGTTCTTTCTCCAGATATGAAGTTAGCTCCTGCCATAGTAGCTGTAAAAACAGACCTAAAAAGTGACTGGAAAAAGCTACTTTTAGCTAATTCTGTTACATTAACCCCTGGAACTTTAACACTTGATGTTAAAGATGATATGCTTTATATTCACATCATAGAGTTTAGAGATGGCGATGATAAGGGGAGTATAACTAAAGAGTTTGAAAATGTTATAGCTAAGATATAAACTAAATGTTACTCTTAGCTACCATACTTTTGATCATAATTTTATTATCAAGGATTGTAGAAAAATTTATCAAACTTCCCACTACCCTCTCTGTTATTGTTTTTGCTTTTGGTTTATCATTTTTCTTTCCAAATATATTTGTTATCAATAATGAGGAGTTTGATGAGATTCTTTATCTAATGCTACCTATGATTCTACTGCCAGATGTTTTAAATATCTCCACTAAGGAGTTAAAAGAGCATACTAAGGAGATCTTTTATTTAGCATTTATAGCTGTTATTATCTCAATCATTTTAGCTACCCTTATGACACCATATATCATAACCACATTTCATTTCACTTTAGGTATGCTCATAGCGTTATATAGTATGCTTATGGCTACTGATGCCATAACTGTATCGGCTGTTATGTCTAAGTTTAAACTACCTGAAAGATTAAAAATATATGCTGAATCTGAATCTTTATTTAATGATGTAACAGCACTTATAATATTTTACTTTATCGCCATTCCACTTTTAACTACTGGTGAAATCAGTGTTTTATCTATAAACATAACACTTGTGAAAGTTGTCATTTTTTCATTGAGTGTTGGTGTTGGAACTGCTCTGCTTGGGTATCTTTTTATGAAGATTTTAAAAGATCCTTTCGATCAATTTTTAATCATATACTTGGTTGTTAGTATCTCATTTATAGTTGCTGAATATTTTCATATATCTGGTATTTTATCTATCATATCTTCTGTTATAAGTTTTAAATTATTTATAGAAAATGAAAACTATACAAAAACCATACATAAAAATGTAACTTTAAATCATCACTCTATTTTAGAGAGAATCAAAAAGATTCCAACCATCTCAAAAAGGGGATTTAGGGAGTATAAAAAAGAGGCTATATTTATAGGTATATTCGCAAATACTATCGTTTTTGTGATTATAGCAAATGTTATTCGGTATGATGATTTAGTTCTTTATTATAAAGAGATACTTGGTGTATTTTTTATAACTTCTGTTGTTAGGTATATCTTGATTATAAGTATGGTAAAGATGTTTAAACTTCCAAATAGATGGATTCAAACACTTACTTTAGCTGGGAGTAAAGGTGCTTTAGCCATCATTATGAGCCACTCTCTACCAGATACATTTATATATAAAGAGATGTTTATTAGTATTGTGATTGGTAATGTTTTACTAAGCACATTTATCTATACACTACTACTAATGTTACATATATACCTAAACAAACAAGAGTATAAAAAAGATATACTTATCTTCAATACAGAAGAATCTAATGATGATAAATATGTAAAATCACTCATAAATATAATCAAAAAAGATCTCGATACAGATGCTTACAATAAACCATTTATCGATGATATTTTACAACATGAACTAGCTAGGGCTAAAAGGTATGAAATAGAGTTATCGATACTAAGTTTCAAAATAAGCTCTAAACATAAAATCAACTCTCAACTCCAACAAATTGGTAAAATTGTTATAGATAAAACTAGAACCAACGATTATTTTGGAAAAATAGCCGAAGATCAATATATCGTACTAGCATCAGATACATCATTAAGTGGTGGAGTTATTTTAGCTCAGAAGCTTTTAGATAAGATAGATAAGCTAAAAAATATACAAGTTGTATTTGCTCTAACTCAAGTAAATGATACTGATAGTGTAGATACAATATATGAAAGATTAGAGGATGCCCTACAAAGAGCAAACTCTAAAAATGGGGAGATTATAGAGATAGAGGTATAATAAGTTAGATTTTAAACTTTTTTAGATCACCCTTTTTACCATCTATAACATGTACAGCACAAGCAAGACATGGATCAAAAGAGTGTATAACTCTCAACACCTCTAATGGTTTAGATGTATCACAAATCTTTATACCAACAAGAGCTTCCTCATAAGCTCCCCTTTTATTATCATAACTTTTTGGTGTAGCGTTCCATGTTGTTGGTGCTATAACAGAGTAGTTTTTTATCTTTTGATTATCAATATTTATAAAATGTGATAAAACACCTCTTGGTACCTCTAAAAATATATTACCATTAGTTTTTGTAGGTAATGTTTGAAAATCATACTTACTCCAAGTATCGTGATCATAATATTTAATATTTTGAGATAATCTATTTACCAAACTAAAAATATATTCACAAATATATGCTGTTTCGATCGCTCTAGCACAATTTCTACCAATTGTTGAGGATAGATCTATCAACTCTAAATCTGTATCAGCTAAAAACTGATTTACAAATGGTTTAATAAGTTCATTATTTTTTAGATAACTAACAAACAACCTAGCTAATGGTCCTGTTTCCATAGTTTGATCATCATATCTTGGAGATTTAACCCAAGAGTATTTATCATTTTTAGTTGTTTTTAAACTACCATCATCATTCAAATCTGTATAGTATGGCTCCTCTGGGTTATCCTCACTATACCAAGAACGATCAACTTTTTCAACTATCTTATTTGGATCAAATATATCTACCTTTTCTAAATTATGTTCAAAGATAGTACCACTTTCAAATAGTTTATACTCTTTATTATTTTTAGTTAAACTATATCCACCAACCGATAAAAAATTACCATTTGCTCTTCCAACACCATTTTTTAAATCATCTCTATATGCGATACTCAACAGCTTCATATCTGCTAGATAAGCTCTATCTATAAACTCTTTAGATTCTTTAATTATAAAGATAAACTCATTTAATCTACTTGGGTTTAACATATCTGCTACACTTGTAACACCACCAACCACATAAGTTTGTGGATGTGGTGTTTTACCACCAAAAATAGCTATCGCTTTACTAATATTTACTTGAAATTGTAAAGCTTCTAAATAGTGTGAGATTAAGATTAAATTCTGTTCTGGAGTAAGTTTATACTCACTATGACCCCAATAACCATTACTAAATGGACCTAATTTACCAGAATCTATAAATTTTTGAAGTTTTTGTTTAACCTTTATATAATACTCTGCTGAATTTTTAAATGGTGAATCACTATATTTTTTTGCTTCTAACATTGTAGAATCGATATCTGCTTCTAATGAGTTTACAACATCAACAAAGTCCAATAGATGTAGATGGTAAAAATGAACAACATGATCTTGAATAAAAAGTGAAGCAGAGATTAAATCTCTGATAATTTCAGCATTTTTAGGAACACTTAAACCATAAGCATCTTCAACTGCCCCAATAGCACCTCTAAAATGTGAATTTGTACAAACACCACAGATTCTACCTGCTAATAAACCAGCATCTCTAGGATCTCTATCTTTTAAAATGATCTCTATACCCCTAAATAGTTGTCCACTTACATAAGCTTCCTTAACAATATTATTATCATCAACTTCAACTTCTACCCTTAAATGCCCCTCTATTTTTGTAACTGGATCTATTATTATCTTTTTCATATTTAACCTTAACTACAACTATTATTATTTTTTATTTTTCTTTCTGTCGCAAACTTATCAAAAAATTTGGCTTCGGTACAACCCATACAACCATGCCCAGCTTGTACTGGCCAACTTGTATAATTATTAAACTTCATAGTTGGACAATTTGAAAAAGCATAAGGACCTTTACACCCCATCTCAAATAAACACCAACCTTTCTTTGCTCCATCATCTCCCCACTCTTGAACAAACTCACCAAGCTCATAATGCCCTCTTCGTTCACAATTATCATGGATTCTACCCTCATAAGCCCATAATGGTCTATTTTGAGAATCTAATTGTGGTAACTCCTCAAACATCAAATAAGATAAAAGTGTACCTACTATATTTATGGGATTAACCGGACACCCAGGAAGATTTATGATATCTGTTCTTGATAATGCTTCACTTACACCAACAGCACCAGTAGGGTTTGGCTTAGCAGCTACTACACCACCATCTAAAGCACAACTACCAACAGCTAGTATCAAACCTGCTTCTTTAGCACATCTTTTTAGTAAATCTACTCCTGTTTCACCATTAGCTCCAATCCTTAGATACTTACCATCCATAGCAAGAGGTATAGCCCCCTCAACAATCAAGATATATTCACCTTTTTGATTCTTGATAATATCTTCTAATACAGTTTCAGCATCATCACCACTAGCACTCATCAACAACTCATGATAATCAAGAGATATATAATCAAATATCAGATCTTCAATAGCTGGATTTGTAGATTTGATAAAAGCCTCACTATTACCACTACAATCACTAAGCTCTAGCCAAATAATTGGAATCTTATTTAAACTTTTTATACCATCACCCACCACATCTTCAAAGCTAGGGTGTAGTTGCATATTTGCTGTAACCATAGAAACCCAACTATTTAGTTCCTGTTTTGCTATCTCTAAACTATCTAACGCTGATTCAAAGTTTTCAACACTTAAGTTATTTCTAGGGTGAAGTTTGTTAAATTTTTCTACCCTTTTTTTAGCAAGTTCTAACTCTTTTTCAAGCTTTATATCTTGTGGATTCTTTTTATGTAGATTTGGATCAACTAAACTTTGTGTCTCTTTTATAATATCTTCAATAGCTATTTTACATCTACCACAAACTCTTCCCGCATTACTAAACTCTTTTAGCTCAGAAAAAGATTCTATCCCTGTTTTTAAAACAATCTCAACTAAATCTTGTTTATAAAGATGTTCACAGCTACATATCAATCTACCCTTATCACTCTCAACTCTATTTTGATAAAGATATGTTGGTTCTACATCTGTTTGATTTACAATTAAATCTTCTATATATGAAACATCTATATTTGAATTTATACCTATAAATTTAACAACCTTATCACCTTTTAAGCAATACTCATCAACGCGGTACTCTTTATCATTAGATATTATCATCTTATCATCATAGCCACTAAAACATGGTGTTTTAATCTCAACTAGATCAAATGAACCAACCTTTAACATAGATATAGAAACCTCTCTTTTAAACTCTACACCTCTGCCAAAAATGTGTGATATAGCTACATCAGCTTGGGCTGTACACTCTTTTACATCTCCAGCTATAAAATCTATGTTTTTAACTTGAGCAGCCTCACCAACAGCATAAATATCATCATAATTTGTTTGCATAAATAGATTTGTCAAAACACCTCTATCACACATCAAACTATCTCTACAAAACTCTATATTTGGAGAGATACCTATACCAAAGATTAAAAATAGATTCTCAAATCTACTCTTTTTAGTTTTTAATGATACGATTGTTCCATCTTTTATATCTTTTTCAACAATCTCATCTTCATAAAAAATATTTACTTTTGGATAATTACTAGAGTGTTTAAAAAAAGCATCTTCTATTATTTTTTGACTACCTAACGATATATCTTTATCGTATATAGTTTTACTTCTCACAATTAGATTAATTGTTTTTATCTCTTTTATGGTCTTTAAACTTTCCAAAAGTTCCAGAGATATTGCCCCTGAACCAACAAGTACAACATCTTTACCTTTTACACCATCAGATATTTTAAAACAATCGTTAGCATCTCTAAAGAGTGCCACATTTTTTAATCCACTAATATCAAATAGAGTATTTGGTTTAGAACCTGTTGCTATAATTAACTTGTCATAACTATATGATCTATCTACTGAAAAAACCTCTTTATTTAATGGATCTATTTTAATTATTTTTTGATTTAAGTGTAATTTTACTGTTTCATTTAATTGAAGTTTTATATCATCTATTGTGGCATCTTTTGTTACTAAACGACATAGATGTATCCTATCGTAAGGGGGATAACTTTCATCACTAATAATTGTTACATCACTAGCCATATCTTCTTTTTTTATCTTATTTGCGAGATAAACAGCTCCTATACCACCACCAATAATTAATAATTTCATAAATTTACCTTATTTAATCACTATGATTTTATATAAAAACAAAAATCAATATATTATATCTAAAATCACTAAAAAGATAAAAATTGGAAGTTTAAAAATTGGAAAAGAGAAGGATAGAGATAGAGGTTTAACCCTCTATCTGTTTTGTTGCCATTATTGCTGCCATCACAATAGGATATGATGTTGGTGCTGCTGTTAATCTTGGTTGAGTTGCTACTTGCATAGACATAATTTTATACACATCAAAATGTGATTCTATGATAAGACCTATAAGATTTATCATCTCACCTGTCTCCTCTCCACCAACAATTTGACCACCTATGATTTGACCACCATGTCTCATAGCTACAAGTTTAACAAACTGTTTTTGAGCTCCTGGAATAGTTGCTGGATGACGGTTCATACCCTCAAATGTTCCAACAACAACATCGATTCCTGCTGCTTTAGCTTGATCTTCTGTTACACCAGCTGATGAGTATGCTATATCACCAATCATTGTTGAGAAAATTGCGATAGTACCACTAAAACCTTTAAGATATTTTATATCATAAAGTGAAGTACCAGCTGTTCTACCCTCTGCTGCTGAAGTTGAAGCCAACATAACTTTAGATGGCTCTTTTGTGATAAAATCTCTTCTTGAGCTACAATCACCAACAGCAAAAACATCATGGTTTTGAGTTCTCATATACTCATCAACCCAGATACCACCATAGTAACCTAAAAAGATTCCAGCTTTTTGAGCAAGTTCTGTATTTGGTTTATACCCTGTTGCTAAGATTACAACATCAGCATCTACAACTCTACCACTTTTTAGTTTTACAGCATTTACAATGTTATCACCATTTTTATCGATAATCTCAGTAACTCTATCTTTACCAATATACTCAACACCATAAGATGCCATAGTTTTTTCAGCTTCGATAGAAACCTCTGTATCAAAAGCGTTAGGGAGGATATGCTCACTACCACCAACAACAGTAACTCTTTTACCACTAATAGCAAACTCAACTGCTAACTCAACACCGATAAATCCACTACCAACAACTACAATTTCATCTTTAGTATCTGAGTATGCTTTAAGTTTATCTATAAGCTCTTTATTTTTAGGAATCGTAAACACACCATCTAATGTTAAAGAGTGTTTTAGTGAATCGTGAACAAATGGAACTGAACCAGTTGCGAAGATAACTTTATCAAAAGATATAGTATGTGTATCTGAGTAAGCTAGTTTATTTCTTATATCTATATTTTCAACTTTACCCAGAAGAGTAGAGATACCCATCTCAACTGCCATACCACAAGATGCTACATTTTTTTCACTACTACCAAGTGTTTTACCAAAAATATATGGGATAGCACAAGGAACTAACTGCTTTTCATGCTCTCTAATAACTAATATCTCTTTTTCAGGATAATTCATCTTAGCAGTTACAGCAGCTACTCCACCCGCTGGTCCACCACCAATAACTAAAACATCACAATTAACTTTTTCCATTATAAACCTTTAATTTTTTAATAATTTTATAAGTATACCGATAAAATAGTATATTTTAACAACATTAATAATAAAAATAAATATTTTAAACTAACTCTTCCCATTTGAAACTTTTAAATAGAGAATTAAAGGTCTCATCAAGCCCAGCTTTTAGTAAAATCTCCTCACCACTATAAGGGTGGATAAATCTCAAAGATATAGCATGAAGTAAAAGCCTATGACAACCATAATGCTCTCTAACCATCTTATTATGCTCCCCTCTTCCATACTTCGTATCACCTAACATATGGTGTGAGAGGTGTTTCATATGGCGACGGAGTTGATGTTTTCTACCTGTTTGAGGTTTTAGTTCAACTAAAGAGTACCTACTTTTTTCATATCGTCCAACAGCCTTATCTACCTCAACAGTAGCTAACCTTTTATATACTGTTTGTGCCTCTTGTGGCTCTTTTTCAGCTTTTGAGTCTTTATCTGCTATCTTATCTAGCTTAACACTCAAAGGGTGGTCTATGAAACCACTCTCATCTATATAGCCACGAACAACACCGATATAAGTTTTTTGAATCTTAGATTCACTAAACTGCTGATTCATAAGTTTAGCCGTATCACTATCAAGAGCAAACAAAAGTACCCCAGATGTTGGCTTATCTAAACGGTGAATCGGATAAACCCATTGCCCTATCTGATCACGAAGCATCTTCATAGCAAAGTATATCTCATGCCTATCTATCATAGATTTATGTACTAAAAGCCCACTAGGCTTATTTATAGCCACCAAATACTGATCTTTGTATAAAATCTCTAATTCATAATTGTTCCACATAAAGGGATAGTAACATTTTTTATATATAATAATAGAATGAAAACAAAAAATATATTTAAAAATATACCAAAACAACTACCTAACGAAGTTTTTGAAGATATAATCTCAAAAGATGGATTAAAGATAGAGAGAATCATCTCAAAAGGTCACATAACACCTAAGTCACAATGGTATAATCAAGATTTTAACGAATGGGTTATAGTTTTAGAGGGGGAAGCGATACTCTCTTTTGAAGATTCTAAAGATGTTAAACTATCTGCTGGGGATTACATAAATATCCCAGCAAATACAAAGCATAGGGTAGCTTGGACAACACCAAATAAAGAGACTGTTTGGTTGGCTGTAAACTACAACTAACTACAAAAAGATTTTAATCTCTCTTTGTAGTTTTTCTTTTTTTCTTAGTTCGTTTTGTTTCGATTCCAGAAGTGTTTTTATTATAGTGTCTTACCCTTTTTTTCTCAGGTTTCTTATGCTCAGATTTTAGTTTTATATCCTCTTTATCTTTTCTTCTGATAGTTGGATCTGGCTCAAACCCCTCCACCGTCTCTTGAGGAATCTTTTGACCTATAACTTTTTCTATATCACGAACATCATACTTTTCATAAATATCTAAAAGTGTGATAGCTTCACCATCTCTACCTGCTCTACCTGTACGACCTACACGGTGAACATAATCCTCTGGTACTGATGGTAGTTCATAGTTTATAACATAAGGAAGTTCCTCTATATCTAAACCTCTTGATGCTATATCTGTCGCTACCAAAACCCTAACTTTCATCTCTTTAAACTGAGTAAGAGTTTTTAACCTTTTTGGTTGAGATATATCACCATGGATAAGTCCACATTTTAAACCATCTTTTTTAAGCTCCTCAAAAAGTTCATTCGCACTAGATTTTGTTCTAGTAAAAACTAAAACCTGTGGAAAGTTTCTCGAACCGATGATATAAGCTAAAAGTTCAGCTTTTCTATCTGTATCAACTAAGTAAGCTTTTTGGTTAATCGTATCAACTGTTGAGTTCTTTTTAGATGTCTCTATAAAAGCTGGACTTCTTAGAACAAGTTTAGATAGTTTTCTAACCTTATCACTATATGTTGCTGAGAACAGTAGAGTTTGATGTTTTTTAGGTAAAAGTGGATGAATCTTTCTTATATCTTTTGTAAAACCCATATCCAACATTCTATCTGCTTCATCAAGAACTAAAATCTCAACACCATTTACCTTTAGACCATTTTCTATATGCTCTAAAAATCTCCCAGGTGTAGCTATAATAATATCTACACCTTTTTTCATAGCTCTTTGTTGTGATGCTATATCTTTTCCACCAACTAAAACAGCACACTCAACTTTCATATTTTTAGCATAAGATGTTATATCTTCAAATATTTGAATCGAGAGTTCTCTTGTTGGTGAGAGAATCACAGCTTTTACTGCTCTATCTTCAGTAGCCTCAGTTTTTCTAAGTCTTTGTAGAATCGGTAAACCAAACGCTGCTGTTTTACCTGTTCCTGTTTGAGCTGTCGCAAAAATATCACTTTTTGCTAAAACCAAAGGGATCGCTCTTTGTTGTATTGTTGTTGGATGTTCATAACCTAAATCTTCTATCGCACTAAGTAAAGGTTTGATAACTCCTAGTTTTTCAAATGACATTGATACTCTTTTTTAAATAATATAGCTAATTTTAGCATATATAAGTTTCATAAAGATATAATCCCTAAAAATTTGTAGATAAGTAAAGTATATGCTAAGAAGAGTTCTAAAAAAAACTAGTAAACATGAAAAATTAAAGTCGTTCATAAAAAAGTATAAGATTCCAGCTGAATATCTATCAACAAACCGTAAAATGGTTTCAAAAGCTGTTTTATTTGGATTGTTTATAGCTTTTATACCTATGCCTATGCAGATGGCTGCTGTACTAGCACTTATGCCATTTGTAAAATTCAACATCCCTATCGCTTTAGCTATGTGTTGGCTAAGTAACCCTTTTACTATGCCACCAATGTACTATATGGAGTACCTAACAGGTTCTTTCTTTTTAGGGACAAAAGTAGCTCCAGTAGAGATGACACTTGAGTGGTTTAGTCAAAACATTGACAATATTTTTGTACCACTATACACAGGAACACTTTTTTACTCTGTTTTTGGTTCATTATTTGGCTACTGGTTAGTAAACTTCTTTTGGAGAAGCTCAGTAGAGAGAGATAAAAAACTTCATAGAGATGATAGGGGTTAATCTAAAAAAGTGTTTAGTTTTAACACCTATCTATCAAATCTTTCTTCTCTTTTCTTGATAACTGTTTTATAGCATACTCCCTTTTACAAGCATCACTCCTATTTTTATGCTCCTCTTTATAGACCAACTCAACAGGACGACGAGCTTTTGTATATTTCGCACCTTTAGCTGAACTGTTATGCTCAATAAGCCGTTTTTCTACATCTATTGCTATCCCTGTATAGAGAGTGTCATCATTACATTTTAATATATATACAAAATAAGACATATACAATTATACTAGAATCTTTATATTTTTTCATTATAAAAATCATAATTTTTTCTTAACTTATTTTTAATAATTAATATGCTTTAATTCCAAAAAAATTAGGATAAACAATGACAAAATCAATAGTAATGGACAAATACCCAGTTAACTCTTTAACAATTCAAAAAAGTGAAACAGATTCTGCTAATGTAGATGAGATAATAGATTTTTTTAAAAATAAAATAGAAAATGACCCTATCGCAAAATTTATTGCTGTATTTGATCACTATGAGCATACTAAAAGTTTAGATGATGGTGAGATAGCAGATTCTATAACTGATGCTAAAAATATCGTTTTTTGTTTTGGTCAAAAGATTCCAAACCCATTAATTATGGCAGTTAGACCTAGAAGTATCGCCGTAGCTGAGGAAAAAGATAGTTTTACAATCTCATTTATGGAAGCACCAATGGCTCCTATGAATGATAAAATGGTATCTTGGGTAAAAGAGTTATTGAAATAGTATCATATTACAAAATATGATATGCCCATTATAGTGGTTAGTTTGATTATATTTATAACAACATTACCCACTATATTACCCATTTGACAAGAGCTACATTGTGTATATTTTTTACCCTCATATTGAGCATAAAAGAAATATATCACATTTAAAATTAAAACACTCAACGAACCATACAACTCAAAATCCCACAATGTTGCTAAGTCATCACTACCATCCATAAAAAATGAACTTATTAACAAAGCAACCATCGATAATAAAATAATATTTATAACTTTTAAAATTTTATCTCTATTAAAAACTGTTGGGCAACTCTCTATATCAACACTATCTGTACCATTTTGAAGTTTTAGCTCAAACTTTTCTCTCTCATCTTTATCTAGTCTATGTAAAAATGTACTTCCAAAACTATAATCTAACTTTCTTTGTAAAAGAATCGCTAGATCACCACTAGCTTTCAAAGTTTTATTTTCACCAGATAGATCTTGGTAAACAATACTAATATTTTCAAATCTTGTTATCTCAGCAGATATATCGCCATAATAAGCTGTTTTTTCATTAGAGGTTATCTTACCACTATGTGAAATCATTCTGGGATTTATCAACTCAACTAACTCACCTTTTTCATCTTTAAACACTATTATATTATAGTAACTCCCTATCTGAAAAGCACAAAGAGCCTCTAGGTCACACTCTGTAATAGTATCTTTTATATCATCTACAAGAGTTATCAACTCATCATTAAAATTACGAACATCAGTCGCATACTCTTTTGAGAGTGGAGTTGGATATTTTATTATATCTTTTGTCATTATAAAATGCCTTATTTTAGGGGTTTAAAGGGGATGGAGAGATGGGTTTTGGAAAATATCCAAAACCCTTAAATATTATTAGTGACTTTTACTAACTACAACTAACATTTTGATGTTAATTACAGCAAATCTAATCGCTTGCCAAATAAGACAAGTTCTCATTTTTCTAGCAAATGCGCCTGGAATCATAGTTTGATTAAACGCTTCACTTTTACCGAAATTTAATTCTTCTTTTTTCATAATTTTCCTTTTTTATAGCTTATTCTGGAATCAGAGTCCAACCTGGATTAAGTTTAGCTTTGTAGATAAACATATGGTGTAATATATGTTTAATCCAGTGTCCAGCAAGACCAATCTCACCAAATGTATAATCTGTATCTCTACCTGTTCCTGGATATTTATCGAAATCTGGAACAACAGGGTAAACAGTCATAGCAGCAGCAGTACCACTTAAAAGACCTTTACCAGCAGAAGCAACACAAGCAGCACCCATATCAGCCATAGAAGCTTCATGAAGATGAGCTGAATCACCTTTTTTGATTAGATCACAAACAGAATGAGCAACAGCTTTACCAATGATACCAGCTGGCATACCAGTTCTTGGTGGAGTTGGATTGATCGGAGTTCCATTTGGTGAACTCATCGGTTTAGAGATTAAGTGTGGTGGAGCAAAAGCGATACCAGCAGCAAACATATTTGAATATGATGGATTTTGGTATGTTTTTGGCCAGTCACTAGCTTTCCAGTTTTCATAAGCACCAGCATCATATTTAGCATCAACTTTCATAAAACCGTTTGGAGCAAAAATAGTCTCTGTAATATCTGAACCATCTTTACCATAAGCTTTGATTCCAACACCAGCAAATGGTGGGATAAGCATAGCAAAATCAAATGTCTCTTCACCCATAGTTCCATCTAGTAGTTCATAACCAACTTTACCAGCTTCAACCTTATTTGTATGAGCACCAATTAACCACTCAACATTTCTCTCAGCAAACAGTGATTCAGCAAATAGTTTAGAACTTACAGCATAACCACCAACTTTCATATGAAGACCACCCATACCAAAGTCACCTAAGAAAGATTCATTTGAGATCCATTTCATATCAGCCATATCACGAACACCAGCTTTGTTTAACTCATGCTCAATGTTGAAGATATACTCAAACGCAGCACCTTGACAAGTACACATACCGTGACCTGTACCGATTAGGAACTTTTGTCTCTCACCAGCTTTCATCTTCTCTATACATTTTTGAAGCTCATGTGAAGCGTGAACCGCATGATCAGCAGTACATACAGAAACAGTATGCTCACCCATTTGTGAACCCTCACCAAGACCTGGAGTAGCACCAAAGTTAAGTTTTGGACCAGTAGCATTTACAATATAATCATACTCTAAATTTTCACTCTCACCAGCTTTACCTTGACCAGTAAACTCGATAGTTACAAATGGTTTGTCACTATCTGTATTTCCCTCTGGATTAAGAGATACTGCTTTTGCTTGCTTATATGTGATACCAGCTTTAGCATACACAGGAGCTAAATCAAAAGTAACTTCCTCTTTAGTCATTTGACCAACACCAACCCAAATGTTTGATGGAATCCAGTTCCATTTAGCATTTGGAGTAACAACTACAACTTCATGAGATGAACCCAACCATTTCGCAGCGAATGTAGCAGTCGTATGACCCGCAACACCACCACCTAAAACAACTAATCTTGCCATATTTATTTCCTCTATTTCAAGTAGTAAGTAAGAGAAGATAACTAACTTTATTGGTTATCTTCTCCTACTTATGAAACTTTAAACACCATTCTATCAGAATTTTTTTTAAAAGTATTATTATATAATAAATAATTATTATACTAAAAAGTTATAAATTTTTTAAAACCCTATTTTCAGGGACTTAAACCATCTATTTAAACTAATTTTTCTATCAATATATAATTTTATATATATTTATAAAATTTAAAGAAATTTAAAAGTGTGTAGATTTTACACACTTTTTATTTGCTATTTAAAGTTTTATTTACAATCTCATAACAATTTTTACTAAGAGATTTAGTATCTAGTATCTTTTGTAACTCTATTTTCATTAAACCTTTATTTATCTCACCCATTTTAGGATAAATTTTAAATGCTCCTGAGAGTGATGATGCCATTTGTGGATTTATTTTGTCTATCTCTATGATTTTATCTGATATAAATTTATATCCACTTCCATCTTTAGCATGGAAATATTTATAGTTTCTGCTAAAACTTCCTATGAGTGAGCGAACTAGATTTGGAATTTTCTCATCATAAACTTTATCATTTTGTAACTCGTTTACTCTTGCTAAAACATCTTTAGCACTTGATGATGCTAGAATCGCAAAATATTTGTTCATAACTAAAGTATCATTGTTATATCTCTCATAAAAGTTTTCTAGTTCACTTTTAGCATCATATTTAGATATATTTTCTAGTATATCTAAAGCTACGATTCTTTGTGTCATTGTTGTTGATATTTTATATTGCTCTTGTGTTAGTTTTATAACCTCATCACTCTCTAAGGCAGATAGAATCTTTAAAGCTCTATTTTTCATAGCACGGTTTGGTATAGTTTTATCATCAAGAGATTCATAGATTTTTAAAAGTTTAGTTTCATAAACTGTTGCTAAATGTAAATCTAGTCTCTCTTTAGCTTCATAGATAACACTAAACTCAACAACATCCTGTTTTTGCATAAGTGTAGATACAGTTGGTAACTCTAAAAGAAGTGCTTTATATGAAAGATCAACATCCAAATCTAAAAGGTATCCATAAGCCTCTACAAATTTTTCATCTATCTCACCACCATTCATCATAGTTTGTAAAGTTTTAGTAGCATAGTTTTGTGTAGCTTCATATCTGTTAAAACTATTTTTATCATACTTCATTAAAAAAGAGAAATCTTTATCTTTCTCCTCAACTATGATTGGTGCTGTAAAATCTCTATTTATCGATATTATCGGTTTAGCTTTTATATCTTTATAACTAAACTCATCTGTTTTTTTATCTATGATTAGAATCTCATCAACCAACTCTTCACCAGTTATAGAATCTATGATTCCAACTCTAAGTGGAAAGTAAAAATCACCCTCTTGTGTAAACTTGATTCTAAAAGTTTCATCCTCGTAAAACTCTTCAACTTTTAAAACAGGTGTACCTTTTTTATGATACCAATTTTCAAACTGAGTTAAATTGATTCCACCACCCTCACTCATAGCCCAAAGAAAATCGTTAGTAGTTACAGCTTGACCATCAAAAGTTTTAAAGTACAGATCTGTCGCATCTCTATATTTTTTCTCACCTAAAAGTGTGTGAATCATCCTTATAACTTCAGCACCTTTTTCATAAACTGTTGAAGTATAAAAGTTATTCATAGATATATAAGATTTAGGTTGGATAGGGTGTGATGTTGGGGAAGCATCCTCAACAAACTGTCTCTCTCTTAATGCTTTTACATCTTCGATTCTTTGAACCTCTGCTGAGTTCAAATCTGCTGAGAAACTTTGATCTCTAAAAACTGTAAGCCCCTCTTTAAGAGTAAGCTGAAACCAATCTCTACAAGTGATTCTATTACCAGTCCAGTTATGAAAATACTCATGTGCTATAACAGCTTGAATACCCATAAAGTTAGCATCAGTAGCTGTGTCCTCATCTGCTAAAACATAGTGTGAGTTAAATATATTTAAACCCTTGTTTTCCATCGCACCCATATTAAAAGAATCTACTGCTACTATATTGTATATCTCTAAGTCATACTCACGACCATACTTTTGTTCATCCCAAACCATAGCCTCTTTTAGAGATCTCATAGCATGGGTAGATTTAGATTCATTACCTTTATCACAGTAGATATTTAACTCCACTTTTTCACCACTAGCAGTTGTAAACTCATCACTTATAGAGCCTAAATCTCCAGCAACAAGTGCGAAGAGGTAAGCTGGTTTTGGATGTGGGTCATGCCAAGTCACACCAACTCTACCATTCATAAAATCGTGACACTGTTTTTTGTTACCGTTTGAGAGTAAAATAGGGTAAGTTTTCTCATCAGCAATAACAGTAGTTGTAAAAACACTCATAACATCTGGTCTATCTAGGTATGGTGTGATTCTTCTAAAACCCTCTGGCTCATTTTGGGTACAGAAAATAGAACCACTTTTATAAAGCCCCTCTAGTTCAGTGTTATTTTGAGGATAAATTTTATTTATCACTTTTATAGAAAAACTCTCAGGCACATTAAAAATCTTTAGCTTTTCATCACTATAAACATAGCGAGTATCTTTTAACTTCAAATCATTTATCCAAAGTTCAACTAACTCCAAATCTATAGAATCTAACTCTAAATCTTTAGCATCCAAATCTACTTTTACTATATCCATAACATTAGTAACAGTTGTATAATCCTCAAACAGATCAAAAACTAAATCAACTTTTTCTATCTTAAACTCTGGCTTTTTATAATCTTTTAAATATATCTCTTTCATATCTCTCTCTCTTTTATTTGACTTCTTTTTTTTCTTTTGATACAATATTACTACAAATTCCTTCGGGACTCTCCTCGCTTTTGCGAGGTGTTAAAATATCTTTGGGTCTAATTGATTCCAAAAATCTCTCATGTAACTCCATAAAATTTTGCTTGTTTATCGTACCTAATTTAAACTTAACCCTTTTCACATCGTATGCTTTTACCTGCGATAAGATAGCACTACTTTTTCTAAAACCATCTGTTTTTGATTTGAACTCAAAATTATAATAATAAATACTATCTTTTAGTGTAGAAGTAAGTGGGATTCCTAAAAACATACTATTGTTAAATTTTTTATAAACAATAACAGGTCTTAAAAATTCATCACCTTTTCCATCTTGCTCCACACCTATATTTTGTCCCATATTAACAAATAGAATCTCCCTCTCTTTTATAAATATAGTTTTTTTGTTTTGAGCAACACTTTTTTTCTTTAAATGCCATTTATCTAAGAGATTTAAAACAGTAGTTATCATTTTTTTAATCTCATATTTTATCTAGCATCTCTTTTTGAACAGCATAAACAGAGTTTCTACCATTCTCTTTTACTTTATATAAACCCTCATCAGCTATATCTATCAGTCTCTCTATACTCATACCAGATTCTAATGTTGCTACACCAAAACTTGCTGTTTTATGTTCAACTACACTAAATTTATACTCTTGTACTTTTTTTCTTAACTTTTCAGCTAACAATAGTGCTTGATCTAGGTTTGTATCTGGAAGTATGATTAAAAACTCTTCACCACCCCATCTTCCTAGAACATCACTAGATCTTATAAACATTTTTAAAACATTTACGAACTCAACAAGAACACTATCTCCCACTAAATGACCATGTTCATCATTTACCAATTTAAAAAAATCTATATCGACAATGATAATACTTGTTATTTCACCATCTGTTTGAAAATGGTTATATCTTTTACTTAAAACCTCATCTAAATGTACTCGATTATAAATTTTTGTTAGTTGATCTGTTCTTGATAATTTTTTTAGAGCTAACTCATTATCTTTTATCTCTGTTATATCTATGAGATAACCAACAAAACTAGTTATCTTATTATCTTCATCTCTAACTATAACTGTTGAATCTAGAATCCATTTTATCTTACCATCTTTAGTATATATACGATATGGTTTATGTTCAAAGAAATATAGATCAGATTTTATAGCCTCATCAACCTCTTTAATAACCCTCTCGATATCATCAGGATGGATACACATTGAAAAAAAGATATTATTCCCCTCAAAATCCTCTTTTGTATAACCTAAAAGTTTTTCAACACTTTTAGAAACAGTAGATACACTCCAATTTTCATCATTATTCCACTTAAATAACACAGCATTACTTAAATCAAAAAGTGATAACAATATATCTTGCTCCCTCTTTTGAGAATCTATCATCTCATTTAAACGGATAGGTGTTCTTGAGAAAAAGTAAGCAAAAGGGAAAGAGAAGAAAATCACACCAAGCATAACCCATAAAAGTTCACTAACTTGCTTATCTATCTCATGTTGAATCTTATCGTTATTTGGTTTAATTACCATCTTTAATTTTTCACTATTATCTAAAAATATCTCTTTAGAATAAAAGTTTTCACCAATATACTCTTCATTATTTATGATTTTATCACTTAGATCACCAAAAACTTTGTAGATTGTTTTATCATTTTTAAGATATTTACTCCAACAATGTTTATCTATCGAATCAACAAGTATATTACCTTTAGAATCTATCAAGTAAAGCTCAAAAAATGGTATACTGATAAGATGCTGTAAAAATTTATCCATCAAGATATTTATAATCAAAACACCATCTTTTTTACCACCATTGTAAACACTAACACCAAGTCTTATAACTGGTCTTAAAGGTCTTTCTATCTTATCCTGTTCCATATTTAGATCTAAGTTTGAATACCAAAGTTGACCTTTTTTAGTTTTCATAATCTCTTTAAAATAGTATCTACTACTCTTATTTTGTAATTTATTATCTGTGATTAAAAAAGGTTCTCTACCATAACCTTTTCTATCAACTCTGATAACCTCTTTCCCATCATTATCTATATATCTTAATTGCATAATATTATCTGAAGTTCTAGCTATATCTATAAATAGTGCTTTAGCTAATTTAGAATCTACTTTATTGTTTAGGTATTCTGAAAAAATCTCTGATCTATTTATAGATTCTATCTTTAGATTTATACCATGAATATATGAGTGAAATAACTTATCTTTTTGGAGAAATATCCCCTTAGCCTCATCTACACTTACAGTTTTAATACTCATCTCATTTATTTTAAAAATAATAAACTGAGTTAAAAAAACTAAGCTAAATCCATAAAACAAAAATGTGATAAATAGTTTGTACTTAAAAGATATTTTCAATTTATATAACCTTAATATAAGTTCTTAACTCAATTCTACCTAAATCATACTTGAATATTCTATTAATTTAATGTAATATTACACAAACACAATTAGAGGGGAACTTAAATGAGCATATACAGAGAGTACGACATAAGAGGAATCTACGAAAAAGAGTTGAATGAGCAAAGTGTTACTAGAATCGGTTTCGTTTTAGCTTCTAAAATCAAAGGTGATTATGTGGCAGTTGGTTATGATGCTAGAAGTCACTCCCCTATCCTTTTTGAGTACCTTGTAGCTGGTCTTAATGCTGGTGGTAAAAAAGTTCTTGGTATGGGGCTTGTTCCTACACCTGTAAACTACTTTGCAAACTACCAAGAGTGGGATGGAATCGTACCTGATGCTTCTGTAATGATTACAGGTTCACATAACCCTAGTGAGTACAACGGTTTTAAAATTACAGTAGATAAAGCACCATTTTTTAGTGATGATATCTATGCTTTAGGTGATGAGTGTGAAGCTATGGACTACATACCTAAACCTGAAAAAAGGGAAGTTACTGAGATAGATGCTGTAACTCGTTATGTTGATTTTTTAGTTTCTGAATTTCAACACCTAAAAGGTATGCCTACTAAAATCGCTTATGATTGTGGTAATGGTGTTGCTGGTGTAGTTACAGAAGATATATTTAAAGCACTTGAACTTAAAACAACAGGACTTTATGTTGACCCTGATGGAACTTTCCCTAACCACCACCCTGACCCATCAGATGAGCATAATTTACAAGATGTTAAAAAACTTTTGGCAGATGGTAATGATATAGCTTTTGCTTATGATGGTGATGCGGATAGAATCGCAGTTCTTACTCATAAAAACAACATCAAGGGCGATATGATGGCTCTACTCTACTCTATGAAGATGGATAAACCAACTGTTATAGGTGA
>Ga0256837_1001008_pt1 | contig 20592 bp, 17 predicted proteins | sample 4562384metaG_FD_185976 | JGI IMG/M metagenome (GOLD analysis project Ga0256837, IMG submission 185976) | Hydrothermal vent microbial communities from Guaymas Basin, Mexico - 4561-384 | ecosystem: Environmental > Aquatic > Marine > Hydrothermal vents | place: Mexico: Guaymas Basin | collected...
TGCTCTTATCGATGGTGGAGCAGATATATTTTTACTCGAGACATGTCAAGATCCACTTCAGATAAAAGCAGCACTTCATGCTTGTGAAGAAGCCAACCGTAAGATGCAAACGCAGCTGCCTATTATGGTCTCAGTCACCATTGAGCTAAGTGGTACGATGCTCATCGGTACAGATGCAACCACCATTGCTACTATCTTAGAGCCTTTTGATATCCTCTCTTTGGGGTTTAACTGTGGAACAGGTCCTGAGCAGGTGCTCAAACATGTAAAAACACTCTCAGAGCTTTGGCACAAACCTATCTCAGTTCATGCAAACGCAGGTTTACCTCAAAACCGTGGGGGTTATACCTACTACCCTATGGGTCCAGATGAGTTTGTAGAGCAGCAAAAGAAGTTTTTGGAGTTTGATGGGGTGAGTTTTCTAGGTGGGTGTTGTGGAACAACACCACAACACATAAGAGCTCTTGTCAATGAAGTAACAATTACTACTCCAAAACCACCAAGTGGAAGTCATCCAACCTCTATAGCTTCACTTTTTAACACAGTGCCGCTTATGCAAGAACCAGCTCCCCTGCTTGTGGGTGAGCGCTCAAACGCAACAGGGAGTAAAGCTTTTCGTGAGCTTCTTTTAGCAGAAGATTATGAGGGAACTCTCTCAGTAGCACAACAACAGGTTCGTGCAGGAGCACATGTAATCGATGTCAATGTAGGCTTTGCTGGTCGTGATGAGACAAAAGATATGACAAAAGTGATGGAGATGTATGCACAAAAGATTGCCATCCCGCTTATGCCAGACTCAACACAGACAAAAGGGCTTGAGACAGCCTTAAAGTATATCGGTGGAAAAGCTATCTTAAACTCTGTAAATCTTGAAGATGGAGAGGAGAAGTTTGACGCTGTATGTGCACTAGCAAAGAAGTTTGGTGCAAGTTTGGTTTGTCTGACTATCGATGAGCAAGGGATGGCAAAGAGTGTTGAGAAAAAGCTTGAAGTAGCTGAGCGTATCATCGATCTTGCAACCAATCGTCACGGCATCAAAAAAGAGGATTTGGTTTTTGATGTACTTACATTTACCCTTGGTAGTGGTGATGAGGAGTATTTTGAAGCGGGTATTAACACTATAGAAGCTATTCGTGAGCTTCGTCGTCGCCACCCTGAAGTGGGTGCTATCCTTGGGCTCTCAAACATCTCGTTTGGGCTTGATAAAGATGCCAGACCATACCTTAATTCTATGTTCTTGCACCATTGTGTAGAAGCTGGGCTTACTTCGGTTATCATCAATGTAAAACATATCATTCCACTCAGTAAAATCCCTGCAGAGGATCAAAAAGTTTGTGATGATCTTATCTTTAACCGTTTACCAAACGGGGAAGCTTTGTTTGCATTTATTGAGCATTTCTCCTCCAAAGAGGCTGTAGATAACGATGCTGTCGATGAAGAGTATCTTGCTATGAGTGATGAAGAGAAGATAGCAAAACTTTTGATGGATGGTGATAAAGAGAGGATGATCCCTCTTGTAGAGGAGGTTCGCCATCGTATTGCTCCAGAAAAAATTGTTAATGAGATCCTTATTGATGCTATGAAAGTGATAGGGGAGCTTTTTGGTTCAGGGCAGATGCAACTTCCATTTGTACTTCAATCAGCCGAGACGATGAAAAAAACTGTTGATTATCTTAACCCATACTTGCCAAAAGTTGAAAAAGCTGTTGATACCACACTCACACTTGGAACAGTTAAGGGGGATGTGCATGATGTTGGAAAAAATCTTGTAGATATCATCCTCTCAAATAATGGCTATAAAGTAAATAATTTAGGGATAAAAGTAGAGCTTGATCAGTTTTTAGAAACACTTGAAAATGGTCATGTCTCAGCACTTGGGATGAGTGGACTTTTGGTAAAATCAACACAGGTGATGCTTGAAAACCTTACAACACTTAAAGAAAAAGGGATCACAATCCCTATCCTTTTAGGTGGAGCAGCACTCACTCGAAGCTTCATTGATGATTTTTGTCGCCCTGCTTATGATGGACCTATATTTTACTGCAAAGATGCATTTGATGGTGTGACTGCGATGAGTCGCATTGAAGCCGGAAACTTTGATACCAACTTGCACCCTGATGCACCCGATGTTGAGAAAAAAGAGCAAAAAGAGGTTGTAATTCCCCCTTTTGAAGAGCTTACAATGCCAAGTCGTGATGTAAAAGTGCCTACTCCACCATTTTGGGGTAGACGTGAGATAAAACTGACACAACAACAAGTTGAGATGGCATTTGAGTGGATCAACCACAAACTCCTTTTCAAGTCACGCTGGGGGTATAGCTCAAAAGGGATGAGTAAAGAGGCACACCAAAAACAACTCGATGAAGTGGTGTGGCCAGCTTATGAGAAACTCAAAAAAAGATTTTTAGAGGAGCAACTTTTTGAGCCTACTATTCTTTATGGTTACTGGCCTTGTCGTAGTGATGATAACAAACTTCTTATCTTTGATGAGAGCGAGGGTTATTTTAGTGAAGATCAAATCAACTGTGAACCACTCGATGTGGTAAAAGACAGAGCACTCAAAGAGTTTAGCTTCCCAAGACAAAGAAAAGCTCCACACAGAGCTTTGAGTGACTTTTTTCATGCTGATCGTCACGATGTAGTTGCACTTACCTGTGTGAGTGCTGGAGCGAGACTTAGCGAAGTGGAGCGTGAGATCTATGAGAGGGGTGATTATACTGAGTATTATCAGTTTCACGGACTTGGAGTCGAACTTGCCGAAGCCCTCGCGGAGATTGCACATAAGCAGATTCGCCTTGATTTGAACATTGCTGAGGGGGAAGGTCCCACACTCTCAGATGTTCAGATGAATAAATACCAAGGAAGCCGTTATTCATTTGGCTATGCGGCATGTCCTGACTTAGAGTTAAATCGTCCATTGTTTGATTTGCTTAAGCCTGAGGAGTTTGGGATAGAGCTGAGTGAGACCTTTCAGATCCACCCAGAGCAAAGCACCTCGGCAATAGTGGTGTACCATCCAAACGCAACTTACTACAATGTCTAAAAAAGAGTTTCCAAGTTTTTCTTGGTAACTCTAACGTCTTCTATAGCTTAAAGCCTCTAGTATATGCTCTTTCTCTATCATCTTGCTTTGCACCAAGTCAGCGATAGTTCTTGCAACCTTTTTTACTTTGTTTATCCCACGAAATGAAAGAGTAAACCTCTTTATGGCGATATCAAGCATATCTTGTGCTTCTTGACTTAATATACAAAACTGCTCTATCTCACTCTCACTCAGTTTTGCATTGAAGTTTTTTTGAGCTCTCTCTTTGGCAAAAATATGTGCTATCACCACCTCTTTGTGCATCTCTTTTGAGCTGTGGGTCGCTTTATCTTCTGCACTGACATTTTGCATCACCACATGCAGATCTATTCTGTCTAAAAAAGGCTCAGAGAGACGGTTTTTGTACCTTTGTATCTCCACATCGCTACATCTGCACTCTTTAGACTCATCAAGCAGGTTACCACAGGGACAAGGATTCATCGCACCCACAAATAAAAAATCAGCTCCATACTCCACTTTTGAGTTTACCCTTGAGATACGGATCTTTCTATCTTCAAGAGGCTCTCTGAGAGCTTCTAGGACACTTTTTGAGAAGTGGGGTAGCTCATCAAACATCAAGATTCCCAAATGAGCCAAACCCACCTCCCCTATCATCGCTTTTGTACTTCCACCACCAAAGATGCTTGACTTAGTAGAGGAGTGGTGTGGTGCTCTGTAGGGTCTATGGGGTGAGAAGCTTGGCTCTTTTGCCTCAAAACTCTCAAGCTTTGCAACATCGAGTATCTCAGCATTGCTCATTGGTGGTAATATATAGCGAAGTCTTTTGCTTATCATGCTCTTGCCACAGCCTGGTGAGCCCTCTAAAATGATGTTGTGCATCCCTGCTGCAGCGATAACAGCTGCCCTTTTAGCGACAAGTTGCCCTTTGACATCTAAAAAATCCTCTTTGTACTCTTTTGTATAGTAGTAGTTCTCATCTGCTATGGTGTAAAATGGGTACTCTATCTGCGTTTGTTGTGATGGAGTTTGTGCCTCTTGGTATTGGAGCAACTCATAAGCCTCACGAAGACTCTCTACTCCATAAAAGGCTATATGTGGTATTTTGGAGAGTTTTGAGAGTGCTTCTTTTGGGACTATTGCTTTGGTTATCACCTCTTGTCTTGCAAGTGAGAGAAGCAGTGGGTAGAGTTGAATGTTTTCTTTGACACTTCCATCGAGTCCTAGCTCACCAAACACAAACCACTCATCTAACTCTATCTCTTTATCGTGCAGAAGTATTAAGAGTGCCATAGAGAGATCAAACTGACTTCCCTCTTTTTTCACATCGCTTGGGGCGAGGTTGATCGTTATACGTTTTGGGGGAAATTTATACTCATTGCTAAGCAGTGCAGACTTTACCCTCTCTCTTGCTTCAGAGATAGAGGTGCTTCCAAGCCCTACAAGTCCAAAAGAGGGTAAACCCTTTGTGAGTGTTACCTCTACATCAACAACCTTTGCTTCAAGAGATTCAAAAGTAGCACATTGCAGTGTTTTCATCTAAGCCACCTTATTTTAGATGGTATATGGTAGTAAAAGATTTTTCTATGTAGAAAAAATATGGCAAATTGCCATATTAGGAGGATTTTTTACGCTCTTTTTGGAGTTTTTTGTACTCTTTTTCAAACTTTTTGCGTCTTGCATAAGAGAGTTTATCGATAAAGAGTATCCCCTCAAGATGATCTATCTCATGTTGGATAGCTATTGCTAAAAGTCCATCAGCATCGAGTGTTTTTGTATTGCCATCTCTATCTTGGTAGTTGATGGTGATGCTCTCTGAGCGTTTTATATCTTCATAAAACTTTGGAACACTCAAGCATCCCTCTTGATAGACTGTTTCACCCTCTTGTTTGACAATAACAGGGTTGATGATCTCTAAAAGGTTCTCAGGTAGTTGCTCACCATCTTCATCAGGGATATTAAGCACCAAAGCACGGATGGGATGTGCTACTTGAATAGCAGCTAGACCGATACCATTAGTCTCTATCATAAAAGGGTGCATAGCATCTAAGAGATCGTGGAGTTTTTTATCAAAACTAGTGACCTTTTTTGATTTTTGGCGGAGTCTTTTGTCTGGGTATTCTACGATAGTTAGCTTCATGGTTACACTTCACGTAAAGAGACTGCATAGTCTAGGTTTTTATTTTCGTATGCTTTTTCGATCCCATCGATAGCACTTACAACTATCTCCTCTACAGAGTGCAGAGAGTCTATATTCGTCACACCTATGGAGATTTTAAGAAGTATCTCTCTATCAGCTAAAAAGAAGTTAGAGTTTGAAACAAGATAAGAGAGTCTCTCGCTTGCTTTTTTAGCACTCTCTATGTCAGTATGTTTTAAAAGCATTGCAAAGATACCATTGCCATAGTGAGCAACGATATCACTTCTTCTTGAAGTTTTTAGTAGAAGTCTTGCGATGGTTCTTGTCATAAGAACAATAGCTTTTTCGTTTTTGACACTTTTTTTCAAGTCTCGATCAAGCTCGATCATGATAAGTGAACTTTTATGGTCAAACTCACGGATAAGCCCTATCTCTTGCTCTATTTTGGAAAGGAGATAGCGTTTGTTGTAAACACCAAACTGATTATCAAAGATAGTTTCATGCTCTACTGTTTTTACAATGGCAGCAGTCTCATCATAAGTAGCTTTCATCTGAGCACTTTGAGTTTTTAAAATGTTAGAGAGTTTACTAACATCCCCCTCTAGTGCTCCCATAACAGTAGTAGCATTTTGGGCAGAATCATTAAGCATAAGCTCTTTTTTTCGCTTGTCTAAAATCTTGGTCATTAAAACCATATTTTTGTAAAGACTTGCAGTGGAGTTAAGAATATTTTTAATAGAAGCAAAACCTTTTTTGAGGTTTTGTTCAAGGATGATAGTTGTCTCATCATCATTTGCTTCCTCTAGCTCAAGCATAGATGCTACTTGTTTGCGGAAAGTTTCACTTTTATCTTCAAGGTGTCTGTCAAAATAGAGAGAAAAATTGTTTGGTGTTGGGGGTAAATTATCAACAATCAACGCATTTAACACCTCTTTTGCATAGATCTCAATATCGCTTGATGGATTGTCCATATCTACTGTTTTTGTTGTTACAACAGTTGTAGTTTCAGCTTCATCAAGATTTCTGCGTTTTTTTGCTCTCTCTGACATAAAAACTCCTTACTCTTTATCGTTCTTTATCAGAACCTCATCAACCATACCATACTCTTGAGCCTCTTGTGCACTCATAAAGTTGTCACGGTCAGTGTCTTTTTCTATTGTTTTTACACTTTGTCCTGTGTTCTTTGCCAAGATCTCGTTGAGCTCTTTTTTCATACGCAAAATTTCTTGTGCTTGTATCTCGATATCAGTTGCCTGACCTCTTGCTCCACCTAAAGGTTGATGAATCATGATACGAGCATGTGGAAGGGCATAACGTTTGCCCTTTTCACCACTTGAGAGTAAAAATGCACCCATAGATGCTGCTTGACCTATACAGATAGTAGCAACATGAGGGCGAATATAGTTCATTGTGTCATATATTGCCATACCAGCTGTTACAACACCACCGGGAGAGTTGATATAAAAGTAGATATCTTTTTCAGGATCTTCTGCTTCAAGAAACAAAAATTGAGCAACAATACTCGATGCAACAGCATCGTTTACTTCACCACTAAGCATCACAATTCTATCTTTTAATAGACGAGAATAGATATCATAAGAGCGCTCACCACGCCCTGTTTTTTCAACTACATATGGAATATAACTCATGATACTACTTTTCTAGTTTTTCGTTTAACATTCCAGAGAGAACTCTGTCTTCAACCATTGACATTTGGATCGCTGGAATATAACCAGCTTCTTTGTATTGGTCGTATGCTTTTTGTGGATCTTGACCCATTTGCATCGCTTCGTAGTAGATAGTTTGCATAACTTCTTGCTCACCTACCTGGATACTTTTATCTTGTGCAAGTGCATCGATGATAAATGTAGCTTTTACAGACTTCTCAGCTTCTTCACGGAAAGTTTCACGAAGCTCTTTGAGTTTTTCTGGGTTTTCACGAAGCTCTTTGATCTCATCTTCGCTCATCTCACGAGCTTTTTTGTTAAGTGCCATATCGATCTCTTGCTCAACAACAAACTCTGGAAGATCAAACTCAAGTTTTTCAACAAGTGTTTCAAGAAGTTCAGGTTTAAGTTTTTCGTTGTAAAGTTTTGCAAGCTCCTCTTGTTCAATCGCTTTTTTCACTTCCTCTTTGAGTTTTGCAACATCAGCATTCTCATCACCAGGAAGAAGTTTTTTTGCAAGCTCATCATTTACTTCAACTTCACCTTTTACTTGGATCTGATTTACTTTTACTTTAAACATCGCATCTTTACCAGCAAGTTTTTCACCACCGTAGTTCTCAGGGAAAGTGACATTGATCTCAACTTCCTCATCACGTTTTACACCAACAAGTTGATCTTCAAAACCTGGGATAAACTGACCGCTTCCAAGCTCAAGTGCAAAGTTCTCAGCTTTACCACCTTCAAAAGCTTCACCATCAACAAAACCTTCAAAGTCGATAACAGCAGTATCACCAAGTTTCATTTTGCGGTTGCGTTTGATGTTTTCAAGTGGAGCTTGAGCTTCTGCAATCTCTTTGATACGTGCATCTACAGCAGCTTCATCAGCAGTTGGTTTTTCAAAATCAGGAACAAAAGATGCAGCATCTTTTACTTCGATTGATGGACGCATAGCAATTTTTACAGCTACTTCTATCTTGTCATCACTTTTGTCAAATTTTGTGATGCTTGGCTCACCGATAAGAGATTCATTTGAGATCTCCATCTCTTCTAAACCTTTGTTTAAAACCTCACGAAGAGCTTCAGATTCTGCATCTTGAACAAGTTTTTCACCATATTGTTTTTTGATGATAGCAACAGGAACTTTCCCTTTTCTAAAACCTTGAACATTTGCAGTTTTACTTAATTGCTTAGCAATTTTTTCAACATTTGCATTTACTTCATCCATTGAGATGATAGCCTCTATCTCAGCATTTGCACTATTGATTTTGTTTGATTTGATTTCCATCAATTTCCTTTAGTCGAACTATTATTTTGGGCAATATTAGCAAAATTCTGCTTTTATCTACCTTTTACATAGTTTTGGTTTAAAGTTTAAAACAAGAAACCACACAACTGCAAGGTCTATCATCACATCAGCAAAGTTAAAAACAGCAAAGTCAAATCCACAGTGCCAGTACACCATATCTACAACACCCTCATGGATAAAACGGTCATAGATATTTGAAAATGCACCACCAAGTAAAAGACCTGCTGGAAAAGCATAACAGAGTGTTTGAAGTTTATAGATATAGATCATCACCCCAAAAACAAGTAGAAGCTGGATATACTTTAAATACTCTTGTAAAAAGGCAAACATCGAAAACGCAACCCCTTTGTTGTAAACAAGGATAAAATCAATACACTCAGTGTAGTAACGAAATCCATCTACAAAGAGTATTTTGATATTTTGATCGATGATAAAAACACCAATAAGTGCAAAAAAAAGTATCGATGAAAAACGGAGTGTAAAGTTATGCATTGAGTGCTTTTTGGAAAAATGAGATAAGTTTTTCCATCTCTTTGTTCATCACTTTTTCATCTTTACCTTCGAGCAATACTCTTAGTTTATTCTCTGTTCCTGAGTAGCGAATAAGATGTCTCATCCCAAGTTTTTCGAGAGATTGAAGATGTTCTTGTAAACCTATAATGTCTTGTAAAGGTTTCTTCTCTTTTACATTAATGTTAATAAGTTTTTGAGGAAAAAGTTTAAAAGGGCGTAGCACTTCAGAGGCAGCTGCGTTTTTGTCAATAAGAAGTGACAATACACATAGTGCACTAACAAGTCCATCACCTGTTTTCGCATAGTCGTGCATAATCACATGACCACTTTGCTCTCCACCAAAGTTGATACCCTCTTTTTTCATCAACTCTAATACATGTTTATCACCAACATCGGAGCGATAAAGTTTTAAACCTTGGGTGTGCATAAAATCATCAAGCCCTCCATTGCTCATAACAGTAGCTACGATACCACCACCTTTGAGTTGGTTTTTTTGAGCAAAATAAGCCCCAAGAGCTCCAAGAAGTTGATCTCCATCAACAACTTCCCCTTTTTCATCTACTACAACAAGTCTATCTGCATCACCATCAAGAGCGATCCCCAAATCTGCTCTGTACTGTACTACTGCTTTGCTGACATTGTTTGGGTGGAGTGCTCCACACCCTTCGTTGATGTTAAATCCATCTGGTGTGTTGTGCAATACGATAACTTCTGCACCAAGCTCTTCAAGTACTGTTGGACCAACTTTATAAGCTGCACCGTTTGCAGTGTCAAGGACAATTCTCATCCCTTGTAGTGAATGTGACACAGGAAAAGAGTTTTTAAGCTGAACAATATAACGACCAATCACATCATCGATACGTTTTGCTTTTCCTATCTTTTTTCCAGTGATTTGAGCCTCTTTAAGCTTTTCATCATCAAAATAGATAGACTCTATCTTTGCTTCAACATCTGTTGAAAACTTGTTTCCGTGTGCATCAAAAAACTTGATCCCGTTATCTTCAAAAGAGTTGTGCGATGCACTTATCATGATCCCCGCATCACAGCGCATATTTTCAGTGATAAATGCAATAGCTGGTGTTGGCATAGGTCCAACTTCTATCACATCATATCCAATAGCAGTAAGACCACTTACGATGGCATTTTCTATCATGTATCCACTACGACGAGTATCTTTACCCACTAAAATTTTATGTGTTACAGCTTGTTTTTTGAGGTAGATCCCTACTGCCATTGCTACTTTCATAGCTACTTCAGCACTTAAAAAGCTTCCCGCTTCACCCCTTACTCCATCTGTTCCAAATAGTTTTAGTGTTTTCATAGTTGTTCCATTCTTTCTTTAAATTGTCATATTTTAACACCCTTTAACTTAATTTTAATTATTTTTAAGCTAATATTGCGCACTTAAATTCCAAAAAGGACTAAATTTATGGCAAATCACAAGTCATCAATTAAGAGAATTCGCCAAACGATCGTTCGTACAGAGCGTAACCGTTTTTATAGAACTCGTCTTAAAAACATTGTAAAAGCAGTAAACACTGCAGTTGAAGCTGGTAACAAAGAAGAAGCTCAAGCAGCATTCAAAGTTGCTAACCAACAAATCCACAAATTCGTAAGCAAAGGTATTCTTAAAAAAGAAACTGCTGCTAGAAAAGTTAGCCGTCTACACAAATCTGTAAACGCACTCTAAGCAAGAGCATATAATGCTTTCAGATAAACTTACACCGTTTATCAACCGCTATAATGAACTTAGCGATCTGCTAAGTTCACCTGATATCACTTCCGACATTAAACGTATGACGGAACTTTCCAAAGAACAATCTTCCCTTTTACCAATCGTTGAAAAAGCAAAAGAGTATCAAGCACTTATCGCTGAAATTGCAGAAGCAAAAGAGATGCTAAGTGATGCTGAGATGGGAGAGATGGCCAAAGAGGAACTCAAAGAGCTTGAACCTCAAAAGCCACTTTTAGAAGAGGAGATAAAACTTCTTCTTCTTCCAAAGGATCCAAATGATGATAGAAATATCATCGTAGAGCTTCGTGCTGGAGCTGGTGGAGATGAAGCAGCTATCTTTGTTGGAGATCTTTTTGATGCTTATACTCGCTATGCAGATCTTCGTGGATGGAAGATAGAGATTATCTCAACATCTCCATCAGATGCTGGTGGGTATAAAGAGGTCACAGCACTTATCAAGGGTGAGCAGGTTTATAGTAGGTTGAAGTATGAAGGGGGAACACACAGGGTACAACGTGTTCCACAAACTGAGTCACAAGGTCGTGTACACACTTCAGCTATCACAGTTGCAGTTATGCCTGAGGTAGATGATGTTGAGATCGAGATTAATGATAATGATTTAAAAATCGATGTAATGCGTTCTTCTGGATGTGGCGGACAGTCAGTTAATACTACTGACTCTGCTGTTCGTATCACTCACCTTCCAACAGGGATAGTGGTTACCAACCAAGATCAAAAATCACAACATAAAAACCGTGAAAAAGCGATGAAAGTACTCAAAGCAAGACTTTATGATCTTGAGATGCAAGCACAACAATCTGAAAACGCAGCAGAGCGTGCAGCTCAGGTTGGAACAGGTGATAGAAGTGGTCGTATCAGAACATACAACTACCCACAAAACCGTATTTCAGATCACAGAATCAACCTTACATTATATCGTTTAGGTGAGATTATGGGTGGTGGTCTTTTTGATGAGATTATTGAGCCACTTATAGCAGATACACAAGCAAAGGTTGTTGAAGCAGCTGGTTTGTAGAATTTTATATTTTTGTTATAATTGCACTGATACACAAGTATAACTTAGTGAGTTGGTTGCTCACATATCGCTGAACCCTTCCTTCTTTTGAAGGAAGGGTTTTTTTTTGCCTATTTTTTTACAAGTTATTGTGGGTAGTATTGGGTGGGAGCGATATGTAAAGGAGTATCTTTGCTTAGAGTTGTACTTGTGTTGTTACTACTAGGCTACTTAACCAAGCTAATGTAGTACACAAGAGGAGGTCTAACCACCCTCCTCTTACAACTCCCACTCAGTATTAAAAGTATTTACAACTCTACCTTTAAAAGTGATTGTTCTTTCGTTGACTCCAAGATAGAGTGTCTCACCACTTGTTGGGTATACCTCTATACTCTCTTTTACTTTATTTTCCTGCAAAGCTCTGTAAAAACAAGCTGCCATTCCTGTTCCACAAGCAAGTGTCTCATCTTCAACGCCACGCTCATAAGTGCGAACTCGTAGATTTTCTCCATCTTTGGCACAGATATTGACATTTGCATTGTATTTAAAACGCAGCTCTCTAGCTTCTTCTTTGTCAAACTTCTTTACACTTTCTTGTAAGCAAACCAGATGGGGTACACCCGTATTTAAAAGCCACCACTTTTTACCATTATATTCTATCTCTTTATCTAGTATTAGAGGGGGTGTGAGTTCACTTAAAACCATACCACTTTTTTGATCATCATCTTCAACAGCTGCGTTTATCACCCCTGCACCTGTAAGAAAACGCATCTTTTGTGGTGCCAACTCTCTTGTATAAGCATAGTGGGCACAGGCACGGCTACCATTACCACACATCTCAGCTTCACTTCCATCGGAGTTGTAAAAAAGCCATTTAAAATCACACTCATCATGAGGAACAATAACGATTAATCCATCAGCACCTATCCCATCTTGACGGTGACACAGTTCTTTTGCAAGAGAGGAGTAGTCTTTTTCATCCTCTGTGTGAAAGATGACAAAATCGTTTCCATTTGCACTGTATTTTGCTATTTGCATAGGTATTTCTCCTTGATTAGTTCTACGAAGTTTTCCACTTCTTGTTGGAGGTGTTTGAGGTTTTGCGAGTTATCTATCACCCATGTTGCTCTTTGTTTTTTCTCATCTATGGGCATCTGTGAGGCGATACGTTTGAGTGATTCTTCTTTTGAGTAGCCGTTGCGCTTCATAAAACGTTCAAGCTGTATATCGCTTGGAGTATAAACAACAACACTTTCTTTGATATCGTAGTTATTGTTTTCAAAAAATAGGGGAATATCTATAAGATAGGGAAACTCAAAACTGTCTTGTTTTTCACTTCTCGCTTCAATCTCTGAGCGAATCTTTGGGTGAAGATACTCTTCGAGCTGTTTTTTTGCTTTTTCATCAGAAAAAACCAACTCTCCAAGTTTTGCTCTATCAACTTTGCCTGAGTCTTTTACAAACTCTTTTCCATAGACCTTACTCACCCATGTACTGGAGTTATCAAGTATCTCATGACTAATAGAGTCTGCATCGATCACCCTCATACCATTGAGAGCCATCAGAGATGCTACAGTACTTTTACCTGTTGCTATACCACCAGTTAGCGCTATGGCATATTTGTAAGCCATTAGTTTTTAATGATCCCTAGATACTCTTTTCTGATATAGTTCCCCATCGCAAATGCAGCTGGATGAACATCACAGTTGTAGTACTCTAAATTATCAAGCATATCTGTTCTTTGGAGGATGATATCTGCTGTTGGGTGATACTCTTTTGAAGCTAAAAGTGCTTTTGTCTGACCAACATCAAAAGGCATAATAATTTTTGTGTATTTGCTTAAAATACTCATAATCTGCTTGTTCTCATCAACTGCATCATCAAGTGAAGGTATAGTTATAACCATAAGCCCATCATTTTTAAGTACACGGTTGATGTGCGCAAGCACTGCAGCATCACCGCCAACTTCAGAGATAACAACATCATAAGCTTTATCTTCAGCAGCTCTTAGTGCATCTAGTGTTGCATCTTTTGCATCACACTCTATTGCATCATGTTTTGCAGCTTCAGCTGCCAAATCTTTTGCATTATTGCTTAAGATAAGCACTTTTTTTGGATCTTTTGATGTACAAAGTGGTACATGAACCATCATTTCATTGTAGATAAAATTTTTCATAGTATAAATTTCCTTATATTTGGAATGGATTTTATCATATTTGGATTAATTTTACTTAATTATAGATATAATTGCACCAAATTAATATTAATCTAAAGGTAATTGTATGGATTACAATAAAATCAGAAAAATATGTAGACCTGTAAGAATCGTTCTTGGTTTAGCACTCATTATTACAGGTGTTGTAACAGGTAATGCACTGTTTTATCTAGGAGTTGTACCTCTTATCGCTGGAATTGTAAACTTTTGCCCACTTTGTATCATTACTAAAAAGTGTGATTTACCTCAAAACGGAGAATAATGATGAGTCAAATAAGCTACAAAGATGCGGGTGTAGATATTGATGCTGGAAACAGTTTTGTAGAAAATATCAAACCACTTGTAAAAGCGACAAAGATCCCAGGTGTTATGGGTGGAATAGGTTCTTTTGCAGGTGCATTTGAACTTCCAAAAGGTTTTAAAGAGCCTGTAATGCTAGCTGCAACTGATGGAGTTGGAACAAAACTCAAACTTGCAATTGACAGTGGTATCCACAACACTGTTGGGATCGACCTTGTTGCGATGTGTGTAAATGATCTTTTATGTAACTTTGGAACTCCATCATTTTTCCTGGACTACTATGCAACAGGAAAGCTTGATGTAAATGTAGCTACAAATGTAGTTGCAGGGATCGCTGAGGGGTGTAAACAAGCTGAGTGTGCACTGATTGGTGGTGAGACTGCTGAGATGCCAGGGATGTACTCTGAGGATGATTACGATCTAGCCGGTTTTGCTGTGGGTGTAGCTGAAAAAAGTGAGATGGATAGAGTCTCTCTTGTAAAAGCTGGACATAAACTTATAGCACTTCCATCTTCAGGACTCCATTCAAATGGTTTCTCACTTGCTAGAAAAGTGTTGTTTGAGAAAATGGGTATGAAATTTGATGATGAGTTTAATGGTAAGCCACTTATTGAGACACTTTTAGAACCAACAAATATCTATGTAAAAACTTTTAAAGCATTACAAAATGAGATTGTAGCTATGGCACACATCACAGGTGGAGGGATTGTTGAGAATCTTCCACGTGTACTACCTGAGAATCTTATGGCAGAAGTAAAACAAGATGCGGTCAAAGTTCTTCCTATCTTTGAGCTTATGAGTGAGCATGTTGATCGTGATGAGATGTTTAGAGCATTTAATATGGGTGTGGGTATGATACTTGTTGTAGAAGATGCAAATGTTGAAAAAGTGTTAGCTGAGGCTGAGGGTTCTTATCTTGTTGGTGAGATCAAAGAGGGAAAACGTGAAGTTAAGATGATCTAGCTTGAGAGGTTTACCCCTCAAGCTTCTCAATCTGTGCTACAAGATCTTCAAGATGGCTTTGTAGTGCTTGAGAAGCATCGTTAATCTCCTCTTCGCTCCACCCTTCTATCTCTTTTTCTATTATTCTTGAAAATTCATATAGATTCTGAAAACGCAAGTTACCACTTACACCCGCGATATTATGTGCAACAGCTTTTGTAAGTGTTTCCTTTTGTAGTGTCGTGATGATCTTCTTTGCAGTTGTTGTAAAGCTTTTTAGAAGATGCTTAATTACATTGAGATCAGGTATTTTTAATTGATCAGCAACTTGTTGAAGATTTACAATATCTTGAGCAATAGCTCTTTGTGATGGTGCTTTTTTGTTTAGGTATGTAGTTAAGATACTATCTAACTCATGAGGGACAATAGGCTTATGAAGACTATCATCAACACCAGCTTCTTTAAAAGATGCTATATCTGATTCTATAACATTTGCAGAGAGTGATATGATAGGTTTATTATAGTTGTTTTGGCGTAAAATTTTTGTTGCACTTACACCATCAAGAACAGGCATATTGATATCCATAAAAATGATATCATATTTTTGTTTGTTTTGTAGAACTTCATCAACAGCTTCTTGTCCGTTTGCAACGATTTTGAAGCTAAGACCACGTGATTCTAACATGATAGAGATAAGCGCTTGATTTGTTTCGTTATCTTCAGCAACCAAGATATTACCTTTAAATGTTGGTGTATCATCTTGAGAGCTACTTTTGTTTGTTAAGTTTTTTGGTGTTGTTAGTGTGATGATCTTATCAAAGAGTGCAGATCCGGTCATTGGTTGTTCTATGAGGTGAAACTTCTCACTATTGCATTCGGTATTGATTTTTGATCCCTCTACATAGATAAACTGTAGTTTTGAGAATTGATCAAGTGCTTGCTGACATCGATCATGGTTAAAGAGCTTTGCACACACAATAACAATATCAGTATCTTCATCAAGATTATCCAGGGTTGTGATTTGAGAGTATTCACATTTCCAGGCATCAAGATAGGTTTTGATGATCTCATTGATACCACAACTGATCTCATCTTCCCCTGTAAGGATCTTGATGGTGAGATTTTCTTGAAAACTGTTTTTTCTAAAAGCTTTTGAGTCGTTTGTTATTGGTAAAGTCAGAGTAAAGAAGAATTCACTTCCTTTGCCAAGTTCACTTTTTACTTGAAGTTGTGAGCCCATCATAGAGATATATTGTGAGCTGATAGCCAAACCAAGCCCAGTTCCTCCAAACTCTCTGGAGATAGAGTTATCTGCTTGAGAAAAAGCACTAAAGATAGTTTTGATTTTATCTGGAGCTATCCCAATACCACTATCTTTTACAGAAAATTTAATTTGTGCAAGATTGTTTTGTACATTTTTTAGTGAGATTGTGATACCAACTTCACCCTCTTGAGGTGTAAATTTGATCGCATTGCTTATAAGGTTATTCATCACCTGTTTAATGCGTTGTATATCACATTTGAGTGTTTGTGGTATATTGGTGTCAATGTAAGTATAATAATCTATATGTTTGTTTTTAGAAATAGAAGCAAATGTAGATACAGCAGCTTCCATCTCTTCAAAAAGATTTGCATCACTCTCATAAAGTGTTAGCTCACCACTTTCAAGTTTTGAGAAGTCTAAGATATCATTTACTACGTTTAAGAGAGTTTGACCACTTTTTTGGATGATGTCGATATAGCGTTTAGAATCACTATCAAGATCTTTTTTGCTCAAGATATCTGTAAAGCCAAGGATACCATTAAGAGGTGTTCTGATCTCATGCGACATATTTGCCAAAAAGGTTGACTTTGCCTGTTCTGAGGAGTAGGCTTTATTGAGTGCTTCTTCAAGAGAGGTGATATCATACATATTGATAATATACTCATCATCTATCTTTTTAATGATGATATTAAATGTATGTATCGTTCCATCTTTTACAAACATTTTTGCTTTGTTATACTGCGTGTTATTGGTCGCAATATCATCGATCCAGTTTGGATGTTTTGCAGGGTATGTATACCCTTCCTCTTCTAAAAAAAGATCACAGATACATTTATGTTTTTCTTTAAACTCTTCAATACTGGAGTAATCAAGATAATCAAAAAGTTTTTTATTAACACTCATCATCCCTTTTGTTTTAGAAGCATAGATAACGATACTGTCTTGGTTATCAAAGATAGCTTTGATAAGTTTCTCTTTCTCTTGAATACGTTTTTTGGACTGTATCTGCTTTGTTATATCTTGACGTATAGCAATATACTCTTTAATCTCATTATGCTCATCAAAAATAGGCATAATGGTCGCATCAACATAGTAGATAGAACCATCTTTTGCTTTGTTTGAGAGTAGTCCTCTCCAAGCTTTACCACGAGTGATGTTATGCCACATCTTCTTAAAAATGAAGTTAGAAACATTCTCATCTCTAACAATATTATGGCTGCGACCAAGAAGCTCCTCTTTTGAGTATTGACTTACTCTACAAAAGTTGTCATTGACATAAGTGATTTTTCCGTTAAGATCAGTTTTAGAGATAAGCGATGTCATATCAACAGCTGTTTTATACTGATTAAGTAGATCTATATTTTCACGCAACTCATCAGATGTTTGACGGATAAAGTGTGTGAGTGCATCAAAAGTAACAGAGTCAAGATCTTGTGCATTGAGTTTTTGTAAAGTTTTCTTTTTTTGTCGTTTTTTGCGTTCTGAGAGTATCAAGATGGTAGTTGTACAGTTAAGTAGGGCATTATTGGCATTTGTAGAATAAAACTCTCCATAGGTAAAAAAACCTGCAGTTGGAGCGATGGTTTCAAAAGAGCTAAACTCTTTTTCTAAAGTTTTTCCAAGGAGAGTTTTCCTTGCTATACAAGAGTAGATATAGATAGCTTCTGCTGGGTTATTGTTAAGGTGTTGGCTAATCCTGTTTGCTCCACTGATAACGCTAGAAGCATTTGAAAATCCAAACTGTACAACCTCTCCCTCTTTGAGTGGGCCAGCAAATACCAAAGATGTGCCATCAACTGCCATTGGGGTTCTTGAAACTATTGTTGAGCCCTCTTTGTAAAGGAGTTGAAAGTCAGGTAAAGAAGCTGCATTATTTTGTAGAATTTGCTTACCAAGGTATTTGGAAAACAGTTCGGCCGCATTTTGATTGTTGATTGTATGGACAACATTCCCCTGTGCAGATGTGATAGTAAAGCTTTTCCCAATAGGTATCCAGTTAAGGTTGTAGCTGTTGTCTGCAAAAAGTTTTTTTCCAGAAAAAGACACACCTACCGCACCACAAGAGAGCACTTTGTCTCTATAGATAATAAAAGTTTTTTTGAGTTTAAAATTATCTCCAGCCAGCCCTCCAGAGATAATGAGTTGAGGGTTTTGTTTTTTGATCCCTTTGATAAACCCTTCATAGTCTTCTCCCTGAAGCCCTTCACTTAGGATGATAGCTGCTTTTGAGTGTTTTGAAGAGATCTTTTTAGAGAGTTTGATCCCCTCTTTTGTATTGATGTTTTTTACATAGTGAGCAGATAGTTGTGTTTTTTCAAAGAGTGAAAGAGAGATGATAGTTGTATCTTCGTACATTTTTGCAGATGATATCTCTCCTGCTGTTGTTGTTCCAATGATGAGAGTATCTGTAAAATCTTTGTTAAGTTTTCTAAGAAGTTTTTGGATATCTTTTTTTGTATCAAGGGAAGTGAAAATTTGGATAAGTTTTGTCTTATATTTTTTATTTTTAGCTTTTTTCAAAGCATCTTTATATGCTTTTTTGTTGGTGATATCAAATGTTATATGTTGCATCGTTTACTCTTCATCTTTAAATTTCTCTTTTATCTCTAAAAATTTATCTAAGTTATTAAAAAAAAGTTCCATCAATTTCGGATCAAAATGACTTCCTGTATCTTTTTTCATAATTTCAAGTACTTTTTCAAGTGGCATTGCATCTTTATAGCACCGTTTTGAGCTAAGTGCATCAAAAACATCAGCAATAGCAACAATACGTGCATAGAGATGGATATCATCCCCTTTTTTCCCAGCAGGATAGCCGCTTCCATCATACTTTTCATGATGTTCAAGGGCTATAACGTATCCAGCATTGAGTACAGGGTATTTTTGTGCACCTTGTAGCATCTGAGCACCAAGCTCTGCATGTTTTTGCATCTCTTTATACTCATCTTCACTAAAGCGACCAGGTTTAAGAAGGATATTGTCTTTAATGGCAATCTTGCCAATATCATGGAGTGGTGAAGCATAGAGGATAAGTTCACTCTCTTTCTCATCTAAACCATAGAGTTTTGCAAGTAACCATGAGTAGTGACTCATACGTTTGATATGTCCACCAGTTTCTGGATCTCTAAATTCACCCGCCTTGCCAAGACGTGTTGATATTTCAAACTCCGTTTCTTTTGATATCTGAAGAGCTTTTGTGAGTTCTTGTGTTCTCTCTTGTACTTTAGATTCGAGTGAGAGGTTTTTGTTTTGAACTTCGGTTGTGTAGTAACTAAGTTGTGCATAGTTAATAGTTCTTGCATATAAGATATCAATATCGTAAGGTTTTGAGATAAAATCACTTGCTCCAAGCAATAGAGCTTCTTTCTCTTTTTCTGTGTTTGCTGTTACCATCAAGATAGGGATATGTTGTAAAGACTCTTGAGATTTGATATTTTTTAGTACCTCCAAGCCATCCATACTTGGCATACTGATATCAAGCAAAACAACATGAAAAGAGTTCTTTTCAAGGATTGCAAGAGCTTCTTTACCACTTGTAGCATACGTGATATTGATATACTCATACTGTGCAAATGCAGCTTCTATGAGATCTAAATTAAATGGCTCATCATCAACTGCCAAAACATAATACTCTTGCATTGTTTACCCTTATTTTGAATTGTGTATATTATAACACTTTAAATTAAAATGTAAAGTTTTGAACCATATTGCTTAGAGATGCTTCATCTAGAGCTCCACTGACTCTATGAACCTCTTTGCCATTTTGAAATACGATTAAAGTTGGGATGCTTCGTATTGCGAACCGTGCACCAAGCATTTGAGCATCTTCAGTATTGACTTTTGCATAAAGTGCCTTGAGTGGAAACTTAGTTGCTGAGCGTTCAAAGTTTGGTGCCATCATTTGACATGGACCACACCAAGGTGCCCAAAAATCAACAACCACAGGAAGTTCGCTATTGACAACAACATCATCAAAGTTTGTATCGTTTAACTCTATAGGTTTGGTGTCAAGTAGTGAGTTTTTACATTTACCACAGTTGGCTTTTTTGTAAGAATCTTTTTTTGGTACATTATTAACACTAAAACAGTGTGGACAAACAACTCTCATAACTTACTCCTTTTTTAGCAATATTGTAACGAAAAAAAGTGAGTTTTTATGATACTTAGGTAGCATTAAGAGGGAGATGGGCTCAGAAGAAAGTGTTAAAAACTTCCCTCTTGGTACTTTAAGGTTTTTGATTTTATATAAAATGTTGCTGCATTGATCTGGAAGTAAAAACCTTCGTCATATTCCAATGTCGCACCTTCTGTAAAATTGACAAAAGGAAGTTTGTCATTATCAATCAAAGAAGCATCAAAAACATCATAAAACTCTAAAGAGAGTGTTATCCAGTCAAAGTCACGAGATGCATCTTGCAGTGCAAGTGTAATAGTAAAAGCTGTTGGAGATATCAT
>Ga0256837_1001009_pt1 | contig 20557 bp, 20 predicted proteins | sample 4562384metaG_FD_185976 | JGI IMG/M metagenome (GOLD analysis project Ga0256837, IMG submission 185976) | Hydrothermal vent microbial communities from Guaymas Basin, Mexico - 4561-384 | ecosystem: Environmental > Aquatic > Marine > Hydrothermal vents | place: Mexico: Guaymas Basin | collected...
GGATCAACAGATAAAACAAAAGATATATTAGAAAGATTAATATCTACAAATAAAATCAAATATATAATGCAAAAAAACAGTGGAGTTTCTAGTGCTAGAAATAGAGGTATAAAACTATCTTCAAATGATTTGATATGTTTCTTAGATAGTGATGATCTTTGGGAAACTACAAAAATAGAAGAGCAAGTATTATTCCATAAAAAACATTCAAATATTTTATTTTCTCATACTTTGGAACAATGGTTATTCAATAATAAAATTATAAAACAAAAAAAGCATCAACAAAAACAATCTGGATTTTGTTTTAAAGAAAATATTGCAAATACTTTAATTGGTGCATCAACTGTAATGATACATAAATCTATACTTGATGATGTGGGATTATTTGATGAAAATTTAAAAGTTTGTGAGGATTATGATTTATGGCTAAGAATTTTACATAAGTATGAATTAGGAATTATAGATAAACAATTGATAAAAAAGATTGCTGGACATAAAGAGCAACTATCTTTTACCACACCTTTAATGGATACTTTTAGAATACAATCTTTACAAAAACACTTAAACTCTAATTATGCAGATGATGTACGAAATATGATAATTAAAAAGTGTGATATTTTAATAAAAGGTGCAATTAAACATAAAAATAAAAAGATAGAAAATTACTATATTAACTTAAAAGCAAATTTATGATACCCTCCATTTAATAGATTAAATGTAAGGAAATTACAAACATGGCAAACATCCAAAGCCTTAGAGGTATGAAAGATATTATAGATAATGATAGCGAACTTTTTAATTATTTTATAGAAAATTGTGCGGCAATAGCAAAGAGATATGGATATGGTTATATTGAAACACCACTTTTAGAAGAGACTGCTTTATTTAAAAGAAGTGTAGGTGAGAGTAGTGATATAGTTTCAAAAGAGATGTATCAGTTTATTGATAAAGGTGAACATGATGTATGTCTACGACCTGAAGGAACTGCTGGAGTTGTACGATGGTTTGTTCAAAATAAAAAAGATAGAGCAGGTGGGATAAATAGAGTTTATTATCATGGGTCTATGTTTAGATATGAAAGACCTCAAAAAGGACGACTAAGATCATTTCACCAATTTGGTTGTGAATCTTTTGGTGAAGCTAGTGTATATGAAGATGCTACAATTATCCTTATGATAAGCGAGATGTTAAATTTCTTTGGAATTGGTTTTAAACTACAGTTGAATTCTCTTGGTTGTAAAGATTGTATGCCTCAGTATAAAGATGGACTAGTAGAGTATTTAAAAGATTTATCTCTTTGTGAAGATTGTAATAGAAGAATAACTACAAACCCAATACGAGTACTTGACTGTAAGAATGAATCTTGCAAAAAAGAGTTAAGTGATGCTCCAAGTATCACTGAAAATTTATGTAGTATTTGTAATAGTGATTTTGAGAAACTAAAAAATATATTAGAAAACAATGGTATAGAATATGAAGTTGATTCAAATTTAGTTCGTGGACTAGATTACTATACTAAAACTGCTTTTGAGTTTGTAAGTGATAATATCGGTGCTCAAAGTGCAATAGCTGGTGGCGGAAGATATGATAGACTTGTAGAATTTTTAGGTGGAAAGACTACACCTGCTGTTGGTTTTGCAATAGGTATTGAGAGACTTTTAGAACTTATTGTTAAACCAGAGTCTACAGAAGAAGTTTTATATATAGGTGCTATGAGTGAAGATGCCGTAGATATGGTTTTTTCTGCTGTTTATGATAAAAGAGATAACCAAAAAGTAATAACAGACTATAAAGTTAGAAGTTTTAGTAAACATCTAAATAATGCTCAAAAACAAGGGGCAACTAAAATAGCACTAATAGGTGATGATGAGTTAACAAATGGTACTATTTGGACAAAAGATTTCACTACTAAAGAAGAAAAAACTATAAGTTTAGAAGAGTTTTAAATAAAGTGAATAATTATGGTTTAGATATTTGGGGTGATGATAATTTTATCATTGAAGATGGTGTTGTAAAATTAAACAATGTATCAACTCCATCTTTGATAGATATAGTAAAAACTGTAAGAGATGATGGTTTAACTGGACCACTTCTTCTTAGATTTCCTCATATCACTCAAAATCAAATAGATAAATTGTACACAACATTTAATGATGCAATTAGTGAGTATAAATATAACTCATCTTTTTATGCTGTATTTCCTCTAAAAGTAAATCAATTACCAAACTATATTTTACCAATGTTACAAAGTAGTTTTCATCTAAATTATGGTCTTGAAGCTGGTAGTAAAGCAGAGTTGTTATTAGCTATGTCATATAACAATAAAAATGCACCTATTACAGTAAATGGTTTTAAAGATAAAGAGATGATAACATTGGGTTTTATTGCACTTGCTCAAGGTCATAATATAACACTTACTATTGAGGGATTAAATGAACTTCAAACAATAATAGAGGTTCATAAAGAGTTAAATTTACCAATTCCAAATATTGGACTTCGTGTAAGACTTCATAGTTCAGGAAGTGGAACATGGGCAAAAAGTGGTGGAATAAACTCTAAATTTGGCTTAAGTTCTATGGAGATTTTAGAAGCTTTTGATATGTTAAAGGAGAATGGATTAGAGAATGTACTTAAAATGATACATTTTCATATTGGTTCATCTATGAGTACTATTACCCCTTTAAAAAAAGCATTAAAAGAATCAGGTCATATATATGCAGAATTAAAAAAAATGGGTGCAGATAAACTTGATAGTATAAATATAGGTGGTGGATTGGCTATAGAGTATTCATCACAAGAGAAACAGATACAATATAGTCTAAAAGAATTTGCAAGTGATGTAGTATTTACTTTAAAAGATATTGCTATTAAAAATGGTGTCCAAGAGCCAAATATATTTACAGAATCAGGTAGATTTATATCAGCTCCTAGTACAGTTTTAATAGCTCCTACACTTGAACTATATTCAAGTGAATATAATAAATCAAATTTAAAATTAAAAGATGAAAATCCACCTTTAATAGTTGAGATGAACTCTTTATATGATGATATCACAAAAAATAGTGCAAAGGAGTATATGCATGATGCATTAGAGCATTTAGAGTCTATACTAACTTTGTTTGATTTAGGATATGTAGATTTAATAGATAGAAGTAATGCTGAAGTTTTAACTCATCTTATTATAAAAAAAGCTATAAATCTTGTAGATATTAGTGATGATAAGGAGTTGAAACAACTTGATGATAGAATACAAGAGAAGTATCTGTTAAACTTTTCTATATTTTCTTCTTTACCTGATTTTTGGGGAATAGGGCAAGAGTTTCCCATCATGCCAATAACACATCTTGATAAAAAAGCTACAAGAAGTGCAAATATATGGGATATAACTTGTGATAGTGATGGGGAGATACCATTTGATTCAAAAAAGCCATTATATCTTCATGATGTTGATCTCTCTTGTGAAGATTATTTTATAGGATTTTTTCTTGTTGGTGCTTATCAAGATATATTAGGGATGAAGCATAACCTTTTTAGTTCACCATCTCAACTTAATGTTGTATTTGAAAATGGTATTATGAAAATTGAAAACTTTATAGAATCACAATCTATTATAGAGATATTTGAAGATTTAGATTATGATAAAGATGAACTTTTAGATAACCTTATAAATAAGGTAGATAATAAAGAGTTACAAAGTATATTAAAAAAATATATAAATGATAATAGTTATTTAAAAACAGTAATAGCACAATGAAAATATTAGATTCCCAAAATAAGATATATCTTCTAGATGATGAAAATTTTGAATTTCCAACTTTAGATATGATGAAAGATGATCTGGTTTGCATAGGTGGAGATTTTCATCCTCAAAGATTAGAATTGGCTTACGAAAATGGACTATTTCCTTGGTATATTGATGAATATAATTATATTCATTGGTTTAGTCCACAAAAGAGAATGGTATTGTATCCTGACGAATTTAAAGTATCAAAAAGTTTAAAAAGAGTTATTAAAAATAAAAATTTTATTATAAAGTCAAATGAAAATTTTGAAGATGTTATAAAAAATTGTGCAAATATAAAAAGAAAAAATGAAGATGATACTTGGATTAGTGAAGAATTTATTAAAGCATATACAAATCTGTATAAGTTAGGTATGGCTACAAGTATTGAGTGTTATTTAGATGATGAGTTAGTTGGTGGACTTTATGGAATACTTATAGGTGATATTTTTTGTGGAGAGAGTATGTTTAGTAAAATACCAAATGCCTCAAAAGTTGCTTTTTATTATTTATGTAACCAAGCAAAACAAAATGGTATCAAACTTATAGATTGTCAAGTATATAATGAACATTTAGCTTCTTTAGGAGCAAAAGAGATAAATAGAGAAGAATATTTTAAAATTTTAGAAGGAAGTAAATAGATGAATAAACAAATAGGTTTATGGGAACTTATCAAAGAAGATTTTTCAATACCCAAAAAAAACGACCCTGCATTACATTCAAAATTAGAACTTATTTTTAACTATCCAGGTGTTTGGGCAATAGTTAATTATAGAATATCAAATAGATTATATAAAAAAGGTTTTAAAAGATTTGCTAGAATTTGTAGTGGATTTTCCCAATTACTTACAAATACAGATATTCATCCTTGTGCAACTATAGGTAGAAGAGTATTTATAGATCACGGTTTTGGTGTAGTAATAGGGGAAACAACAATAATTGAAAACGATGTTCTTATATATCAAGGTGTAACACTAGGAGGAGTGAGTTTAAGTCATGGGAAAAGACACCCTACAATAAAATCAAATGTAGTAATAGGAAGTGGAGCAAAAGTTTTAGGAGATATAGTAATAGGAGAGCATAGTAAAATTGGTGCAAACTCTGTAGTTGTAAAAGATGTACAAGATCATTGTACTGCTGTAGGTGTTCCTGCTCGTGTTATAAAAAGGAAAAAAACAACTTCACAATTACTCGATCATAATGAATTACCAGATATATCAAAAGAGATGTTTGCATATTTATTAAAAAGAGTTGCAGTTTTAGAACATGCAATAAAAGAGCAAGATAATATTGATGTATCAAAAGAAGATGCTGAGCTTGAAGTGATATATGAAAACTTTATTGATGCTATGAAGAAAGATTAGATGATATTTTTACTTGCTATTTTTGGTATTATTACTGGTTTTATAGCAGGATTTTTTGGAGTAGGTGGGGGTATGGTTCTTATCCCTATGCTTTTATTTGCAGGATTTACAATGAAAAATGCAGTAGCTATATCAATTTTACAGATGGTATTTACATCTATTTTTGGTAGTTTTTTAAATTATAAAAAAAATAAATCTGTTATGAAAGATGGCTTTATTATTGGTACTGGTGGATTTATTGGTGGTCTTTTAAGTGGAATGATTGTATCAAATATAGAAGGTATATATTTACAATATTTATTTTTAACAATAGTATCACTAGCTATTTACAGAATTTCTATAACAAATATTTTTGTAGAAAAAGAGCGTAAAACTCATAATAAATTATCATTATTAATTATAGGTTTTTTTATAGGGCTTATTGCTATGAGTATTGGAGTAGGTGGTTCTGTGATGCTTACACCTATACTTGTAGGATATATGTATTATAACCTTAAAGATGCTTCATCTTTAGGATTATTTTTTGTAGTTTTTAGTTCTATTGCTGGGTTTATATCATTGAGCTTAGTAGGTCATATGTTATATTTTGAAGGAACTATAGTAGGAATTGCATCACTTTTTGGTGTATACTTTGGTATAAAAATTAAAAATATGATAAACCTTAAATCATATAAAAAACTTATACTTGGATTGTATGTTATAATCCTTATATCAGTTATATTAAAATTATAAATAAAAAGGTTAGAAATTGAAACAAATATTTGAAGTTGAAAATGTAAAATGTGGAGGATGTGCTAACACATTAAAAAAAGCACTTAGTGAAGATTATGGAGAAGTAGAAATAAATTTAGAAAAAACTCCAAGAGAGATCATAATAGATAAAAAGAATATAGATTTGGAAGTTTTAAAATTAAAACTTCGAAGTTTGGGTTATCCACTAGTTAGTGATGAGTTATCAACATTTCAAACTATAAATACAAAAGCAAAAAGTTTTGTATCTTGTGCTGTTGGAAAATTTGATTAGATGTCTTATCAATCTTGGCATGAAAAGCATAGTATAAAGCATAAAGCAATAGTTGATAAACTAGTACACTTGAGTGATGATGAAATTATAGAGTATTTTGATTTTGATAATATGAAGATCAAAGAGAAAGACTTTTGTGTACTGTATGAAAAAAATAAAAAATGTCATGAGATAGAGCACTTAAATTGTTACCTATGTGCTTGCCCAAATTTTAGAGTGGATAGTAAAAAAAGTTTTTGTGATATAGATTCATCAGATGGAGGTACTATAGTAACAAAAGATTTTATACATCAAGATTGTTCAAAGTGTACAGTACCTCATACTATTTCGTATGTGAAAAAAAACATTGATAGAAGCTGGTCTAAGGTGATGAAAAAAACTTTCATTTGAAATATGATATAATAAATAAAATAATATAGATTTAGGATAAAAATGTTTGATAAAAGTATAAAAGCGTATAAAGAAGCAAAGTGTGTTATACCTGGTGGAGTAGATTCTCCTGTAAGAAGTTTCGGTTCAGTTGGTGGAACACCACCTTTTATAGCTTCTGGAAAAGGTAGTTATTTAAAAGATATTGATGGAAATAAATATCTTGATTTTGTACAAAGTTGGGGTCCTCTTATATTTGGACATTGTGATAAAGATATAGAAAAAGTTGTACAAAAAACAGTAAAAAATGGTCTATCATTTGGAGCTCCTACAGAACTTGAAACAAAACTTGCAACTGAAATAGTTGATATGTTTGATAATATTGATCAAGTTAGATTTGTAAGTAGTGGTACAGAAGCAGTTATGAGTGCTATTAGACTTGCACGTGGTGTAACTTCAAGAGATAATATTATCAAGTTTGAAGGTTGTTATCATGGGCATAGTGACTCGCTTTTAGTTAGTGCCGGAAGTGGTATGGCAACATTTGGAGCACCTTCAAGTCCTGGTGTTCCAGCTGATTTGATAAATCATACAATACTTAGTGAATATAACAATATTAAGCAACTTAAAAAATGTTTCAAAGAAAATAAAGATATCGCATGTATTATTATAGAGCCAATTGCTGGAAATATGGGATTAGTTCCTGCTTCCCAAAAGTTTTTAAAAACTTGTAGAAAACTTTGTGATAAGTATGGAGCATTGCTGATTTTTGATGAAGTTATGTCTGGATTTAGAGCGTCATTAAAAGGAGCCTCTGGAATAGTAAAAACTGTGCCCGATATAGTTACATTTGGTAAAGTAATAGGTGCTGGTATGCCCGTAGGTGCTTTTGCAAGTAGGTCTGAAATAATGGATCAACTTAGTCCAAATGGAGCGATTTATCAAGCAGGAACATTAAGTGGAAATCCAGTAGCTATGGCAGCAGGACTTAAATCTTTACAAAAATTAAAAGCTGATAAAAATATATATAAAAGATTAAATAAAAAAGCTGTAAGGCTAACTCAAGGATTAAAAGAGGTTGCAAAGAAAAATAATATATCTTTACAAGTAGATACAAGAGGTTCTATGTTTGGATTTTTCTTTTGTGAAACAATGCCTACAAATATGGCAGAAGTAGGTCTTTGTGATTTTGATAGATTTGCAAAATTTCATAATGAGATGTTAAAAAAAGGTTTTTACTTTGCATGTAGTCAATATGAAACAGGATTTATATGTGATAGTATGACAAATGATGATATAGATGCATGTATAGATGCAGCATCTAAAGTTATGAAAAAATTATAAAAGAAAAGGAAATAAAATGATAAAACATATAGTATTTTTTAAATTACCAGAAAACTTTACACAAAAAGATCTATTTATAGATAAATTAAATAGTCTAAAAGATCAAATTGATTTTATAAGAGGATTGGAAGTTGGTATAAATTTTGCACAAAGTGATCGTGCTTTTGATTTATCAATTACAGTTATATTAGATGATAAAGATGCTTTAAACTCTTATGCAACGCATGAAAATCATATTCCAGTAGTAGAGTTTATTAAAAATAATGGTATTGAAACAAAAGTTGTTGATTATGAGATGGCTATAACACCTTCAGAGGAATTTGGTAATGCTACTATAGTTAAAAAAGCTAATCAATACTTTGATGGACAAGTTACAAGTAGAACAGTTGTAGAAGCAGATGGATCTATAAAAACATTAGGTATTATGATGCCTGGAAGTTATACATTTGGAACTGAAAAAGCTGAACATATGGAGATACTTGCAGGTTGTGTAGAGGTTGAATTCCCAGATGACAGTAATAAAGAAACTATAAAAGGTGGAGAGTATTTTGAAGTACCTGCAAATTCAAGTTTTAATATAAAAGTTCTTGAAATTACAGATTACTGTTGTACATATATAGATTAGATATTATTTATGTCTGAAATAGAAAATAAAAATAATAGCGAGATAGATAAAGAAATACCAGAAATACCTAAGCATAAAGATAAATTAGAAGCATTAGATAATATGTCTTTAGGGATATCAATAGTAATAGCTATTGGTCTTGGAGTTGGTCTTGGTCTTTTACTTAAGAGTTGGACTGGATATACATGGACATTATGGGTTGGTGTAGCTTATGGAATATCAGCTGCAATATTAAATGTACAAAAGGCATATAAAAGAGCTAAAAAAGATCTAGATAAATTAGCTCAAGATCCAAAATATAAATATGCTATGGAGCATGGTTATAAAGAAGAAGATGAAAAATAAAGCTTTAAAAATATTCTTTATTATTGATTTTGGGGTTATACTTTTTTGTATGTTATCGGGTCATAGTGATTGGCTTATAAATACACAAATAGCATTTTTTAGCTCTTTGATGGTAACTATAGGTTCATATCTTGGATACCAACAAAATATTAAGGCAAGAGCAAAGGATCATCTAAATGAAGATGATAATTATGATGAACTTGATAAAATGGATGATAAGTATGATTTATATTCTCCTGAAATTGAACAAATTGAGATAAAAGATGCAACACCTCAAGAGATAAAAGAGGCAATGAAACCAGTCAAACAAAATCATATGGCAAATTTTAAAGCTGGATTTAGTGGAATGTCATCATTGTATAGGATTTTTGGATATATTGGTTTAATAGTTGGATTTTTTTATCTAAAAAATAATGAAATATTACATGTTTATTCTTATGTATTTGGATTTATTATTGTTCCTATATCTGCCTTAGTTTTAAGTTTTAGTTTAAAGAAGAGTTAATGGAAAATTTTAATAATTATTTTAATAGACAGATACAGCTATGGGGAGAAGATACCCAAAAGTTATTAAAACATAAAAAGATAGCTATTATCGGTTGTGGCGGTTTAGGTTGTAGTTTAGGTATTGCACTTGGAGCTTCGGGAATAGGGCAGATTGATTTAGTTGATTTTGATGAAGTAGGAATACATAATATTCATCGTCAAATTGCATTTAAAATTGGAGATGATGGTAAAAATAAATCTACAGTTTTAAAAGAACTAATTATAAGTCGTTGTCCATATGTAGAGGTTAACTCTTTTGATATGGATTTTGAAATATTTTGTAAAGATAATGATATGTATGACTTGATAATTGATGCTACAGATAATTTACCTGTTCGTGCAAAGATAGATCAGTTTTCTAAAGAGAAGAATATTCCTTGGTTGTATGGAAGTGTTGAGGCTTTTAATGGTCAGGTTTGCTTCTTTAATGATTCATCATTTGAATCAGTTTTTAATATATCTGATCATAAACCAGCTGGAATAGCTACCCCTATTGTTATGAATATAGCATCACTTCAAGCAAATATTGCATTAAGATATTTAGCTGGCTTAAAAGTAAAAAAAGATTTTCTTTATTATTGTTTTTTTAATGATGATGGAGAATTTGTAACTCAAAAATTTGGATTGCCAAGATAGTTAGTTGTTATAATAGATGTTATATAAAAATTAATTGTACCTTTAATGTTTTTTAGTATAATTAATAATAATCAATAAATTAAGTAAAAGAGATGTATGAAAGAGATATTAGATATAGTAGTTTGGGTTGGAATAGCATTTGTGCTTTTTATTTTTTTAAGAGGTATGAATGAAACACAAACGGCAAAACATAAAGCACGATTAGATAAAGCTGAAGATGAAGCAAAAAATATAAAAAAAGGGCAAAAATAATATGATAAAACCATTATTAGTAGAGATTGTAGTAGAAGAGTTACCAGCGATACCATTTTTAAAAGAGTTACCAAATATTGAGAAAAAGTGGGCTGATATATTAGAATCAAATGGTTTATTATGTGAATTTAATTTTTACTATACTCCTAGACGACTTGTATTTTGGCATAGAGAATTCAAAGTAGCACAAGAGGATAAAGAGGTAGAACAGTGGGGTGCGCCATTAGCTATAGCTTATAAAGATGATAAACCAACAGGTGCTGCACTTGGATTTGCTAAAAAATGTGGTATAGATGTTAAAAATCTTGAGGTTGCAAATAGAGGTGGTAAAGAGTTTTTATATTTTAAAGAAACAATAAAAGGTAAAAAATCATCTGAACTTCTAAATGATATGGTAAATGAATTTATATCAAAATTAACTTTTGGTAAATCGATGAGATGGGGTAGTAGAACAGATAGTTTTATAAGACCTATTCGTGGACTAAGTATTGTACTTGGTGATGATTTAGTTGAAGCAGAATTGTATGGTGTAAAGTCTACAATGACAAGTTCTGCTCATAGAATGGTATCTTATGAACCATTTGATTTTAGTTTTGCAGGTGATTATTTTTGTAAACTTGATAAAAATGGTGTAATTTTATATCCAAATGAGAGAAGAAAGATAATTTTAGATCAGATGAATGATCTTCAAAAAAATAATGATATTACAATTGAGATAGATGAAGATCTTTTAGATGAAATTGTAGCTATTACAGAATATCCAACTGCACTTCTAGGCAGTTTTGATGAAGAGTTTTTAGAGTTACCAAATGAAGTTATTATAGGTTCTATGAAAGAACACCAAAGATATTTTGCTGTTTATAAAGATGGTGAGATAACAAATAAATTTATAGTTGTTTCAAACTCATACACTACTGATTTTACACATATTATTGCAGGAAATGAAAAAGTATTAAGACCAAGACTTGCAGATGGTATGTTTTTTTGGAAAAATGATATTAAAAATGGATTAAATAATGAGGGACTAAAAAAAGTTAGTTTTGTTGATGGACTAGGTTCTTTATATAATAAATGTGAAAGAGAATCTAAAATCGCATTATTAGTAGCAGAACAAATTAATATGGATAAAGAGTTAATAGAAGATGCTGTTATGATAAGTAAGGCTGATCTTTTAACAGATATGGTTTATGAGTTTACTGATCTGCAAGGGACTATGGGATATTACTATGCTAAACAAGAGGGTATGGATGAAAAAATTTGTACAGCTTTAAAAGAACAATATTTACCAAATGGAGAGGATAGTGAGCTTCCATCTACAACTTTTAGTTGTGTAGTTGCTTTATCAAATAAATTAGATACATTAATGGGACTATTTAGTGTTGGTATGATTCCAACAGGAAGTAGAGATCCATTTGCCTTAAGACGAGCTGCTCAAGGGATGTTTAAAATTTGTTATGAACATAAATTACATTTAGATATTAATAATATTATAGATGATTCTATAAATGAATATAAAAACTTAAATAAAGATCAATTAGTAGAGTTTTTAAATGAAAGAATTTATAAGTTATATAGTAAAGTAAATCCAAGTATTATAAAGTCTGTTTTAAGTAGTACAAGTAGAAATGATATTTTTAATATTTGTCTAAAAGTTGAGGCTTTAGATAATATTGTTAATAGTAGTGATTTTAAAAGTATAAGTACTACATTTAAAAGAGTTGCAAATATTGTAAAAGATTTAACAGAAGATGATAACTTAATAGTTGATGAATCATTGTTTGAAGATGAAAATGAAACTATTTTATACAATAAATTTAAAGAGATAACAGATAAAAAATATTTAACTTTTGATGAAGAGTTAGATGCACTTTTTAGTTTAAAAACTGAGCTTGATAGTTTTTTTGATAATGTTTTTGTAAATCATGAAGATGAAAAAATAAAAACTAATAGAAAAAATTTAATTGGAGTAGTTTATAATAGTTTTAAAACTATTTCTGATATTAAAGAGATCACGATTTAAGATATAATTTAATAAGTTTTTAGATAAAATAAATAGATAAAATATAATAATATTGATGGAGATAGTTTTGTTAAAAAAAGAAGTTAAAAAAGTAGTATTGGCATATAGTGGTGGATTAGATACATCGGTTATTTTAAAATGGCTACAAGATGAATATAATGCTGAAGTTATAACATTTACAGCTGATTTAGGTCAGGGTGAAGAGGTTGAACCAGCTCGTGAAAAAGCATTGTCTTGTGGAATTAAACCTGAGAATATATTTATTTTAGATATTCAAGAAGAGTTTGTAAAAGATTATGTATTCCCAATGTTTAGAGCAAATGCAATTTATGAAGGTGAGTATTTATTAGGAACATCAATTGCTAGACCTCTTATTGCTAAAAAGCAAATTGAAATTGCAGCAAAAATGGGTGCAGATGCAGTATCTCATGGAGCAACAGGAAAAGGAAATGATCAAGTAAGATTTGAACTTGGATATTTAGGTTTAAATCCAGATATTACAGTTATTGCACCTTGGAGAGAATGGGATTTAAACTCAAGAGAAAAATTACTTTCTTATGCTAGAGAACATGGAATAAGTATTGATCAAAAACATCTAGATAAAGATGGTAATCCAACAGTAAGTCCATATTCTATGGATGCAAACTTATTACATATATCTTATGAAGGATTGCATTTAGAAAATCCAATGAATGAACCAGAAGATTCTATGTGGTTATGGACAACATCTCCTGAAAAGGCTCCAGATGAAGCTGAATATATTACAATTGGTTATAAAAATGGTGATCCAATATCTATAGATGGAAAAGAACTATCTCCAGCTACTATGCTTAGAACATTGAATGAATATGGAAATAAACATGGAATAGGTCGACTTGATATCGTTGAAAATAGATTTGTAGGTATGAAAGCAAGAGGTTGTTATGAAACTCCAGGTGGAACTATCATGTTAAAAGCACATAGAGCTATAGAATCTATATGTTTAGATAGAGAAGAGGCACATTTAAAAGATGGAATGATTGCCAAATATTCAGAACTTATCTATAATGGTTTTTGGTTTTCTCCAGAACGTGAAATGATGCAAGCTGCAATTGATACAACTCAAAAGTTTGTTCAAGGAAATGTTCGAATTAAACTTTATAAAGGGAATGTAGAAGTTGTAGGAAGAGAATCTGATATGTCACTTTATAGTGAAGAACATTCTACTTTTGAAGAGGATGAAGTTTATAATCAAAAAGATGCAGAAGGGTTTATTAGACTAAATGCACTTAGAAGAATTATTGCGGGTAAGAAAAGAAAAATAAACTAAATATAATACTTTTAAGGTGAAAAATGAAATTACCTAGTCACTATAGATCAAAAATATATCTAAAAGCAATCATCTTATTGACGATGATTGCTATTGCATTTACTATAGCTGTATCTATTTTTGTAGTACCAAAAGTAGATACAGCTATAGAAAATCTAGAAAATAAAAATGTACATCTACTTTTATCGAATACTATAAATATAGTAAATGATAGATATAAAGCTTTAGATGAATTTAAAGTAAAAGCATTACAAAAGCATAAAGATATTTTACAAAATACTACAATGGTAGCTTGGTCAATCTTAGATACCAAATATAACCAATATAAATCTACTCAAAATACTATAAAAAAAGATCAGATAAAAAAAGATGCAATTGAACTTGTTAAAAACTTAAGATACCAAAAAGATGGATATTTTTGGATTAATGATTTTAAACCAAAGATGATAATGCATCCTTTTAAACCATCTTTGGATGGAAAAGATTTAAGTAATTTTAAAGATCCAAATGGTGTCTATCTATTTAACAATATGGTTAAAGTAGTACAAAATGGTGGGGAAGGGTTTGTTAACTATTCTTGGCCAAAACCTAACCATAGTAAGCCTCAGCCTAAGATATCTTTTGTTAAATCTTTTCCTCAGTGGAGATGGATTATTGGGACAGGAACATATATAGACAATATAGATAAAGAGATTGCTCAAAGAAAGAGCGGTATTTTAAAAGAATTAAAACAAACTATAAAAGATGTAACGATAGGAAAATCTGGATATATATTTTTATTTGATAAAAATGGTAATATTTTATACCATCCAAATAAATATATGTATAGTCATAATATTAAAAGTCTGATAAATACAATTACAAACGAATCATTCTATGATTATTTTGTTAATGTTTCAAAATCTAAAACAAAAAGTTCTAGTTATATTTGGAATAAGCCGAGTGATAAAAATAATTTTATTTACAAAAAAGTATCTTGGGTAGAGTATCTTCCAAATGCAGAAGTTTATGTTTGTGCAACAGCATATGAAGATGAATTAAAAGAAACATCTACATATATAAGTTATATGTTAACAAAATATTCAATGGGAAGATTTGTTATGATATCAATATTTATGTTGATATTTTTAGGTATGATTTTAAAGCCAATTATTAAATTGTCTGAGTTGTCAAAAAAAGTACGTAATGGTAATTTTGATGTTAAATCAGATATACAAAGAGATGATGAGATAGGTATATTATCAGATGCTTTCAATAGTATGATTGATAAAATATCATCTCAAATTCATACTTTAGAGGATGAAGTAAAACAAAAAACATTAACATTAGTTGAAAATTCGCTAGGATTGGAAAAAATTATTGATTCTACATCAATATTATTTCAAGCTAATTCTATGGAACAATTTACTAAAGATGTTCTAACTCAGCTTAATTCAGTTTTAAATATTGACAATAGTAATAGTTATTTTTGTACATTTAGAGATGGAGAAATAGTAATATTAGCAGCATCAGGAAAGTTTAATGATGAAAATGGAAATACAATAATAACTCCAGAATCATTTGATTGTTTAAATAATGTAGTTATTTCTCAAAAAAGTTTTTATGATGGAGATACATATGTAGGATTTTTTAAATCTAATGATGATTTCATATTTTTATATCTTGAAGATTGTGATAAATTATCTAAAACTAGTAAAGATCTTTTAGAGATATTTTCAACAAATATTACAGTTGCATTTAATAATATTAATTTAAATAAAGAGATTATAGATACGCAAAAAGAGCTTTTAGAGAGACTAGGGGAGATGGTTGAGTTAAAATCAGAAGAAACAGCTGGTCATGTTAAAAGAGTTGCTTCAATATCATATATTTTAGCAGTAGCATATGGTATACCTAAAGAGGATGCATTTATATTAAAGCTTGCAAGTCCGATGCATGATATTGGAAAATTAGGTATTCCAGATCATATTTTAAAAAAAGCTGGTAAACTTGATGAAGATGAATTTAAAATTATGCAAACTCATCCATCTTTAGGAAGAGAAGTATTTAAAAATTCAGAAAAAAAGATACTTAAAATGGCTTCAATAGTAGCATATCAACATCATGAAAAATGGGATGGCACAGGTTATCCACAAGGTTTAAAAGGTGAAAATATAGATATATATGCAAGGATAACTACAGTTGCAGATGTATTTGATGCATTAACTCAAAAAAGGGTATATAAAGATCCTTGGAGTAATGAAAAGGTACTAAAGTTTTTTGATGAAAATAGTGGTATACACTTTGATCCTAAGTTGGTTGATTTATTACATAAAAATATAGAAGATATATCGAAGTTTAGAGAAGATTATGTATCATAAAATATATAAAAAAGGTTACGAATGCAATATTTAAAAGATTTAGAAACAATTTGTAAAATCAATTCTTACACACAAAATAAAGATGGTGTAGATAAAGTTGGTTCTATGATGCAACAATGGATGCAAAATATAGGATTTGAAACTACTATATATAAAAGAAAAATGATAGGAGATCATCAGCTTTTTACTACACCTAAAATAGATGGAGATAAAATATTATTATTAGGGCATAATGATACTGTATTTCCAAAAGGGACATTTGAAACATTTAGTAGTGATGAAGATTGGATTTATGGAGCAGGTGTTTGTGATATGAAAGGTGGAAATATAGTTGCACTTGAAGCTTTAAAAAATATTTATATAAAAAATAAAAATATTAAGAATATAGATTTTTTATTGGTTTCAGATGAGGAAACTGGAAGTGATGATAGTAAATATATAACTTTAGAATTATCAAAAAAATATGATTATTGTTTTGTATTTGAAGCGGCTGGAAAAAATCTAGAAGTTGTGACATCACGAAAAGGTGTAGGTACTTATACTATTACAATTGATGGTTGTGCAGCACATGCAGGTACAAGTTATACAAATGGAATAAATGCAAATTTAGAAGCTAGCTATAAGTTACAGGAGTTAACAAAACTTACAAATTTAGATTTAGGAACAACTTGTAATGTTGGTAAAATTATAGGTGGAATAGGTGCAAATACAATTAGTCCAAAATGTGAACTTTTATTAGAAATTAGATATAAATTAAATAGTGAAAAAATAAGATTATTGGATGCTTTAGAGGTTATTACTAATACCTCTTATGTTGATGGAACTAAATCAACTCTAGATGGTTTAATTCAAAGAGATGTAATGGAAGAGAATAAGAATCAATTTGATTTTATAAAAAAACTAGAAAAAATAACAAATCAAAAAATATTAACAGAGCAAAGAGGTGGTGTAAGTGATGCTAATCATGTAGCATCTTGTGGAGTTGTGACGTTAGATGGATTTGGTCCTTTTGGTGATGGTGATCATACGACAAATGAAAGGGCATTAAAAAGTAGTTTTGAACAGCGTATTTTGATGATGACTAATATTTTAGTTCAGCATCAAAAAGAATTTAAATTTTAAAAGGAGAGTTAAAATGAGTAAAAATCGTACAATAGGAATGTGGCTTTATAGTAATGGTGGTGGTGATAAAATAGCTAAAAAAATCATGAAAAAGTTAAAAGATAGAGATATTGATACTATTAATGATATTAGACTTCATGATTGTATTGCTCGAAATGGGCATATTTATAGAGATGATTTAAAAGTAGATAAATTAGATCTATTTTTCTCATATAATGCAGGTCAACAAACACAGTATCAGATGTATTTATATCAAGCATTAAATAGAGTTATACCTATGATTAATTCTTATGATTCTTTTGCTTTGACCGAGGATAAATTTCATACCTCTTTTGTTCTTAGAAATAATGATATTCAAACAGCAGATTATAGACTTTGTCATAGAGATAATGGTCATGAGTTAAAAAAGATTATAAAAAAATGGGATAAAATGGTTTATAAACCAACTGATGGTTGGGGTGGAGTAGGACTTACAAAGATTGAATCTGAAGCAAACCTTGATATGCTTATGCCATTTTTAAATCAGATGGATTTAAGATATTTTTATGTTGAAAAATTTATAAAATATGATAATACTGATTTTAGAGTTGATATAGTTGATGGTAAGTTTGTAGGTTGTTATGGTAGAAAAGCTAGTGGAACTGATTGGCGTACAAATGTTACAAGTGGTGGCTCTGTATTTATGAGAGAAGCAAATCAAGAGATTATTGATGTTGCGATAAAAGCATGTAAAGCCTGTGGAGTTGATATAGGTGGAGTTGATATTATATATGATTTAGAAAAAGAGGAATATATAGTTCTTGAAGTGAATGGAATACCAGCTTTTGCTACACCAGAGCAAGAGAAACAAGGATTAAATTTTAATGACAAGAAGATAGATTTAATTGTTGATTTAATTGATAAAAAAACAAGTAAAAAAACTAAAACAAATAAAAAGGATAAATAAAATGGCACTTACAAATAAACAATTACCAAAATTAGGTTTTTTATATATGGATCATGTATTAAGATTTTTTGATCACTCTAACTTTAAAGGTTGGCCAAATAAAATTGAAACTGTAACTTATCATTGGGGTAAGGATAAAGCAAGATTTATTAAAGAGGTTAAAAGAAAGAAAATAGATGTTTTAATAGGAAATATTCCTGCAACTGCTTATGAAACTTTTAGAGAGATTGCAAGAGAGTTACCAGATGTTAGATTTATCCCATCTATGGATACTCAATTTTCAAATAAATCAAAAGAAAATGTTACAAGATTTGCATGGAAGTATGGTTTACCTATACCAAAAACATATGTTTATTATAATAGAGAAAATGCACAGAAGTTTTTAAAACAGTGTGAATATCCAAAAATTATTAAAAAATCTTATGGTCCATCAAATTATGGTGGATATTTTGTACATAAAGTTGATAGTTATAAAGAAGCAAAAGATCTTTATGCTGAAAAAAAATATCATCCAATGTATTTTCAAGACTTTGTTCCTATGGAAGCAGATATTAGAGTTATGTTAATAGGACATAAACCAGTTTGTGCATTTTGGAGAAGAGCTCCTGAGGGTGAATGGCTTACAAATACTAGCCAAGGTGGAAGTATGGATTATATGGATGTTCCTAAAAATGTACTTGATCTTGCTGTAAAAGTATCTAAAGCTGCAAAAGCTGAGTATTGGGCTTGTGATGTTGCATATGGAAAAGATGGAAAAGTGAGAATTTTGGAGTGTGCGACAGCATTTGCTGCATTCCCTTATATTAGAGATTGGATTGGTCAATATATTATGTGGAGTTTAAGTGAAGGTAGATTTAGAAAACCACATATGCCAATGTTTAACTGGGAAGAGTTAGGTAAAATTGATGCTTCACTTCTAAGAACTATGAGACATATTACATTTGGTGCATACAATAACTCTTATGATGGTGCATACTTTGGTAAAAAGAAAAAAATGTATGGTAAAAAGAAGAGATATATTCATGAATTAGATGAAGAGTATAAAGTTTATGATGTAAAAAGAAGATGGAGTGAAGAGTGGCCAAGTGAGATATTTAATTATCAAGATAGATTTCCATTAAAAAGTTTAAAGTCTATGAAAGTTAAAGGTAATGAGAGTAAAGATATCCCATCAGCATCAGGTGAAGATATGGAAATTGTTCAGACAGCTCCAGTTGTAACTAAAAAAGAGTTAAAAAAAGTATTAACATCTGTTGATGGAATTGGTACTAAAAAGTTTGAAAAAATTATTGAAGAGATAGGTGAGGTTGAAGAGGTTGTTGGTGTATTAGAGCAGTCTCCATCTATACTTTTAAATATAAAAGGATTTACTAAAAAATTAGTAGATAAAATAGATACTGCTTGGAAGGATTTTAAAAGTTCTTTAAATAATTAAAAACTTTTAAAGTAAAAATTAAAAAGATGGTAAAAATACCATCTTTTTTTATTTTTTAGTAGTTATAAATTTTGCTATTTTTTCAATCTTTTCATCATCTAAAGAAGCTACTTGTCCTTTCATTATACCTTTCATAACACCACCATAAGTTCCATCTTTATATCCTTTTAGTGCTGCTATTACTTCAGTTGTATTTAAATCTTTAATAATCTTTGATTTTCCTAAAGCTACTTTTTCACCATTTACTCCATGACATCCCGAACATTTTTTAAATAATGAAGCACCATCTTGAGCTGCAAATAAAGTTGTTGTTGCCAATACTGTTAAACCTAATACTATTTTTGTAATTTTTTTCATCTTTTTCTCCTTATTTTTATTACAAGAGAATTATATAAATAAATTGTGTAACGATTGTGTAATATAATATGCTAACTAATATTATCCCAAGAAATTATAACTTTTGTACTTTTATGTAAGATTGATTGAATATCTATTGTTAAATTATATTCTAAACATATCATTTTTACTATATTTAATCCTATACCAAAACCTCCTACACTTTTGTCAAATCTAGAATATCTTTGAAACATTTGATCAATATGCTCTTTTTTTATACCCCTACCTGTATCTTTAATGATAAGGCTATTTTTATCTAAAATTATATCTATATGTCCATTTACTTTATTATACTTAATTGCATTTGATAAGATGTTGTCTATAAGTTTAGATATCTTTTTTTTATCAATTGTTAATATTGAATTTTCATTTAAAGATGTTGATATATCTATTTTTCTAATATTTGCTAATGTTGAAAAATATTCAACTCTTTGTTCAATAATATCTTTTAGATTTAACTCTTGACTTATTGATACTATTTTATGATTTAGAATAAGATATGTTAAATCATCATATATATTTGATATAGTCTTAGCTCCTATATCAATTCTATTGAGAGTTTTTAATAAGTATTTATCATCAATACAATCTTTGTCTATTAGTTCAATATTAGTCATGATAGTACTAATAGGTGTATTTAATTCATGAGTTGTATCTTTTATAAAAGTATCAAGTAGATGTAG
>Ga0256837_1001010_pt1 | contig 20526 bp, 23 predicted proteins | sample 4562384metaG_FD_185976 | JGI IMG/M metagenome (GOLD analysis project Ga0256837, IMG submission 185976) | Hydrothermal vent microbial communities from Guaymas Basin, Mexico - 4561-384 | ecosystem: Environmental > Aquatic > Marine > Hydrothermal vents | place: Mexico: Guaymas Basin | collected...
ATTATTTAAAATATTTTCTAAAATCTCTTTAGTTAATTTATCTTGATCTACTATAAAACAAAGATTTTGTTTTTTTAAGACTAATGCATTATAATACTGATGATTTGCAGCAGCATAAGGATATGGCACAAAAAGTGTAGGAATACCCAAAGCTGTAAGTTCCCAAAGTGTACTAGCACCAGATCTACTTACTGCAAAATCTGCTTTTGTCATCTTTTGTAATAATGAAGTTGAAAAATCAAATAGATCAACATCTATATCCAATATTTTATATTGTTCTTGTAGTTTTATATAATCTTTTTTTCCACATTGATGTATAATAGAAATATCTAATTTTTTTAATATAGGAGCTACTTGTATAGCAAACTCATTTATAGCAGTTGCCCCTTGACTACCACCTAAAAATATAATAGTTTTTAGTTCCTCTCTTACTCTTTGAAAATTAAAAAATTCCTGTTTTATAGGATAATCTTTTACTTTAGAAGCAGTTAAATATGAACTAAATACCTCTTTTGCTTTTTTTGAAGTTATTTTATTTAATTTTCCCATTACTGAGTTTTGTTCATGGATATAAAAATCTGTATTTGATAATATGGCTCCAAAAGAAGCAGCAGCTGCACTAAAACCACCTACACTTATAACTTTTTGCACTTTATATTTTTTTAAAATTATTATAGAATTTATTGTAGCTTTTATTATTAAAAATAAAGATTTTATTTTACCTAAAAATTTTTGATTTACAACACCTTGTGTAGAAAAAAAATATTTTTTATAAAGTTTCTCTTCAGATTCAAACCAAGCTCTATCTTGCCCTTTTGTTGAACCTATAAATATAATCTTATAATCCCTTTTATAAAACTCATTTATAAAAGATTTTGCAATACTTAAGTGACCACCAGTACCACCACCTGTGATCACTACTATTTTATCTAATGTATTCATAGTTTATAGATATTTTTCCTCTAAAACTATAAGATCTTCAAAGCTTTCTCTATCTCTTATAACCCTATCATCTCCATTTTCAAGTGCAATTTCTACTACTTTTCCTCTTGTATTATAGTTACTAGCCATTGTAAAACCATATGCCCCTGCACTATGAATAACCATCAAATCATCATGTTGTGTAAGTGGTAACTCTATATTTTTTGCAAAAAAATCACCACTTTCACAAACTGGTCCTACTACATTACATTTTGATTTTTCACTATTATTATTTAAAACCTCTATTTTATGATAAGCATTATATAAACTAGGTCTAAGTAGATCATTCATAGCACCATCTACAATTACAAATCTTTTATCACCATTTGTTTTTTCATACAATACTTTTGTTACAAAATATCCACTGTTTCCAACTATAAATCTACCTGGTTCACATACTACTGTAACATCAAGACCAAATAAAGCATCTAAGATAACTTGAGCATATTCATAAGTATCTATTAGTTTCTCATTATCATAAACAATACCTAGTCCTCCTCCTACATCAAAAAACTTTAATTCAATATCAAGTGCAGCTTTTATATTTCGTACTAAATCTGCTACAATAATAACAGCCTCTTTTATAGGAGTAAGTTCTGTTAGTTGACTACCTATATGACAATGGATACCTATAGGATCTAAAAATTCACTCTTTTTTGCACTTATGTACATTCTTTTTGCAGTATTTATATCTACTCCAAATTTATTTTCATGAAGTCCAGTGCTTATATATGGATGAGTTTTTGGATCTACATTCGGATTGACCCTTATACTAATTCTAGCTTCTTTATTTAATTCTTTTGCCATAAGTTCAACTCTATGAAGTTCTGCTTCACTTTCTAAATTTATCATAAGTATATCAAACTCTAAAGCTTGTTTTATCTCTTCATCAGTTTTTCCAACACCTGAAAATATAATCTTATATTTAGGTATTCCTACTTTTAAAGCTCGTTTAACCTCTCCAATACTAACACAATCAGCCCCACTTTCAAGATCTGCTAAATGTTTTACAACACTTAAATTTGAATTTGCTTTAATTGCATAAGAGATCAAAGATTTTCTAGCTTTAAAGGCACCTTTTAACTCTTTATATTGTTTTGTAATATGATCAAAATCATATGCATAATATGGAGTTTGATACTTTTGTGCTAATTGTTTAAAATCTATACTCATCTATTTATTACCATCCCATGCGATAGTTTGTTTACCATCTTCATCAAAAGTAGTTGCTGGCATACCCATAATATTAAATCCACAATCCACATAGTGAACTTCACCAGTTACTGCTGAACTTAAATCACTTAAAAGATACATACCACTATTTCCAACCTCTGCTGTTGTAACATTCTTTTTAAGTGGAGAGTGTGCTTCATTCCACTTAAGCATAAATCTAAATTCTCCAATTCCAGCAGCTGCTAGGGTCTTAATAGGTCCTGCACTTATTGCATTTACTCTAATACCATCTTTTCCTAAGTCTTCTGCAAGATATTTTACACTCATCTCAAGTGCAGCTTTTGCTACGCCCATAAGGTTATAATTTGGTATATATTTTACTCCTCCATAATATGATAAAGTTAAAATAGAACAATTTTCACTCATAATTGGTTTTAATTTTTGAGTAACTTCAATCAAGCTATAAACTGATACATTCATAGCTACTTCAAATGCTGATTTACTTATATCTACAAATCTTCCGCTTAACCCCTCTTTTGGTGCAAAAGCTATAGAGTGTACTATAAAATCAATTTTTCCCATATCTTTTTCTAAAGATTCTTTTAAAGCTTCGATCTCATCAGGGTTGCTTACATCACATGGATATACATATTTGTCAAATCCAAAGCTTTGTGCTATTGGTTCAACTCTTTTTTTTAAACTATCGTTTAGATATGTAAAAGCTATGGTTGCTCCTTGTTCTGCACACTTGGCTGCTATTCCATAAGCAATAGATTTATTATTTGCTACTCCTAGAATAACCCCTTTTTTACCTTTCATTATCATCTTTTTCTCCTATTATTTTAATTGTTATATTGATTGTGATTTTAAAAAATTATGTTCAACTTTAGTACAATGGCTTTGTACTACATGCATATTTGCATCTCTTGCTTTTTTTGCAGCTTCATTATTTACTAAACCTAGTTGAGTCCATATAGTATCTACATTGCCTCTATTTATAGCTTCATCTACAATATCTGCTATAACTGCTGGTTTTCTAAATATATCTACCATATCTATTTTTATATCTTGTGGTATATCACTTAAACTTCTATATACTTTTTCACCTAAAATAATATCCTCTTTTGGATAAACAGGTATTATTCTAAAACCTTGATTTTGTAAATATACTGCTACTTTATTGCTATCTTTCTCTTTTTTTGGAGAACAACCTATTATTGCTATAGTTTTTGTTTGATCAAATATCTTTTTTATCTCATCTTTATTGCTATTTATTTGTGGCATTTCACATTCCATAATGATCCTTTTTTTTAAATTATAAATATAGTATTAAACATTAGTATACAATAAATATACTAAAAATTAAAATTTATACTATATGTTGTAAAAATTTATTATCTTTAAAATCTATTTTTACACTACCACCATTTTTTAACTTTCCAAAAAGTACCTCATGACTTAGAGGAAGTTTTATCTCTTTTGAGATTACTCTAGATAGTGGTCTAGCTCCCATAAGTTTATCATAACCTTTTTTTGCCAACTCTTTTTTTGCATTTTGGGTTATAGATATAGTTATATTTTTATCACTTAATTGATCTTGAATATCTAATATAAATTTTGTAACTATTTTTATTAGATTATGCTCTTTTAAAGAATTGAATTTTACAATCTCATCTAGTCTATTTCTAAATTCAGGTGAAAAAAAGGTTTTTACAGCTTTATCTTCATTTAAGCTATTATCTTTTGCAAATCCCATAATATTTGATTCTTTTGCACCAAGATTTGATGTCATTATTAATATTACATTTGAAAAATCAGATTTTACCCCATTGTTATCTGTAAGTGTTGCATTGTCCATTACTTGTAAAAGTAGATTCATAAGATCACTATGTGCTTTTTCTATCTCATCTAATAAAAGTACACAATGTGGATGTTTTTTTATAGTTTCTGTTAAAAGTCCACCTTTTTCATGACCTACATATCCAGCAGGAGCACCTATGAGTCTGCTTATACTATGAGCTTCACTATATTCACTCATATCAAATTTTTCAAAATATATCCCAAGAGTAGATGCTAACTCTTTTGCTACTTCTGTTTTACCAACACCTGTACTACCTGTAAAAAGAAAACTAGCTATTGGCTTATGATCTGTAGTCATACCACTTTTATTTATCTGTATCGCTTCAACTATAGTTTTAATCGCTTCATCTTGACCAAAAACTCTTTTTTGAAGATTTTTTTGAAGATTTTTAAGTAATACAAGATCTGTTTTTGTTGCAGTTTTTGGAGGAATATTTGCTACAAGAGCGACAGTTTCTTCTACATCTTTTTTTGTAACTTTTATATTATTTCCTGTTTTATTTAATTTTACTTTTGCTCCAACTTCATCAATAATATCTATAGCACTATCTGGTAAAAATCTATCATTTATAAATTTACTACTTAACTCAACTGCTAAAACTAAAGCTTCTTTTGTATATTTTATATTATGGAACTCTTCATATTTTGGTTTTAAACCTTCAATAATAGTAATACAATCTTCAATAGATGGCTCAGATATCTCAACTTTTGCAAATCTTCTACTAAAAGCTTTATCTTTACTAAAATTTGTTCTGTACTCCTCATAGGTTGTAGCTCCTATTACTTTTAATTTACCACTACTTAAAAGTGGTTTTAGTATATTTGAAGCATCCATACTACTATTTCCTACACTACCGGCACCTACTACTGTATGGATCTCATCTATAAACAAAATTGCATTTTTCTTTTTTGATATATCTTTTAAAATAGATTTAAATTTTTTTTCAAAATCACCTCTATATTTTGTTCCTGCTACCATAGAACCCATATCTAGTGAATATATTTTTGCATCTTCTAAAAAAGATGGTACATTTTTAGAAGCTATTTTAAGTGCTAAAGCATTGGCAATAGCAGTTTTTCCTACTCCTGTTTCTCCAATAAAAAGTGGATTGTTTTTTTTTCTTCTTGCTAAAATTTCTATAGTTCTTTCTAACTCTTTTTCTCTATTTATTACAGGATCTATAAGATCTTTTTTTGCTAGGGCAACTAGCTCTATACTATTTTGAGATAATACGCTTTCTTTCTTTTTTGATTCTTTTTTTGTATCATTGTCTAAATTTTGATCATCTCCATGACTTATATGTTCTAATATATCTACTTTTATAAAACCTTGTTGTTTTAATAAATAGCTACAATATGCATCTTCATTTTTAAGAATATATATAAACATATCTTCAACATCTGCTTGCTTTTTTGATGAGTATTGAATATGAGTTACCATCTCTTGAATAGTTTGTGTTAAAGATATAGTCTCTAATGGATCCTCTCCTTGTAATTCTAAAGGATAAATAGGTGTATTTTCTAAAACATATTTAGCTAATTCTTTATGAAGTATATTTGTATCTATTTGTATATCTTGACAAATATTAATAATCCTTTTATTATCTAAAAGAATTAAAAAAATATGTTCTAGTGTGATATATTCATGGTTATTATTTTTTGCAAATTCTATTGCTATTGTAAAAATATTTTGTAATTGAGCACTTATCATTCAATTTCCATAATAGCTTTAAGTGGAAATCCTGCAGATCTTGCCATTGTTTTTACTTGCATCACTTTAGTAGAGGCTATCTCTTTTGAATAAATTCCACATACTGCTTTTTTGTTATTATGAACCTCAAGCATAATAGAAGATGCTTGATCTAATGTTTTTCTAAAAACTTTTATAAGTACCTCTATTACAAAATCCATAGTAGAATAATCATCATTTAAAAGTAAAACTTTATATTTTGAAGGTTCTTTTATATCTAATTCTTCTTCAAGATCGTATTCGTATTGTTCCAATTTATCCCTTTTTTCTTGAAATATTTCTATTTTCAGTTGTAATATATCTTAAAAGATATGCTGCATCTTGAGGAGACCATCTTATATCTTTTTCTAATATCTCTTTTGGATCATCTTTATCAATCTCTTGATTATATCTATAAACAATATTAAAAACTTTTATATGTAGATTTTTTTTTGTTATATATACTGCATTTGAAGATAAGATATTTTCAATATCATTATATAAATATACCATATCCTCTTTTATAAATTTAAGCAATATACCAATTTGCCAAGAGTTATATTCTAAACACTTTAATTGATCATCTGGTTTATGTTTATAATCTAGTGCTTTAAAAATATCTATCTCTCCTTTTATTAAAGGTCTTAGTGCTTCTTTATCTATAAGATTATATCTTCTAGGTAGATCAATATCTTCAATAGACATTTTCTCAGGATCAAATTTTCTTTTTTTAAACTTTGGAGTAGAAAAAACTTTTGCCATACTTCCGAACATTGCCATATGATATTCCTTTAATTTATTTCTTTTATTATATTATATATTTATAAAAATTAACTTTTTAAAAGATCTTTTAAACTGCTTTTCGGATCTTTTCCATTAAGAATTTTTTTTACCTCGTTTGCTATTGGGGTATATATATTGTTCTGATTTGATAACTTAACTATAGCATAGCTTGTCATAACACCCTCTGCTACTTCACCTAGCTCTTGTAAGATAGTTTCTAAAGTTTTATTTTGAGCAAGACCTAATCCTACTCTAAAATTACGACTAAGTTCACTAGAAGCTGTTAAAAAAAGATCTCCAGCACCACTTAATCCTAAAAAAGTATCTTTTTTAGCATTGTAAAAAGCTCCAAATCTTTCCATCTCCACTAAACCTCTTGATATAAGAGATGCTTGAGCATTTAGCCCTAAATTTAATCCTTTACAAATACCACTTGCAATGGCAAGTACATTTTTGTAAGCTCCAGCAATCTCTGCTCCTATTACATCATCACTATAATATATTTTAATAAATGGTGGAAAAAATCCACTAAAATTATTGTAAAATTGTTTAGATATTGAGTTTATTACAAGTGCTGTAGGAAGTGCTTGTATAACTTCTGCTGCAAATGATGGACCAGAGATAAAGCCTAAATTTTCTTTTGGGATAAATTGTTCATATATCTCTTGTAAAAAAGCACCACTAGATGCTTCTATACCTTTAGCCGCTACTAAAACTTTTTGGTTTTTAAAAATAAAATTATTTTCTAACCATTCTCTTATAAATTGAGATGGTATTGCTATAATTAAATATTCGCACTTTAAAGCATCTTCTAGTGATATAAAATTTTGAATATCTTTTTTTGTTCTATTTGATATATAACATATTTGATTTTGAGATAATGCAAAATGTAAAGCACTACCCCATTTACCAGCTCCTATAACACAAATAGAACTCATAATACTATGCTAACCTTTGTTTTAAAAGTTCATTTACTTTTTGTGGATTTGCAGTTCCTTTACTAGCTTTCATAGTTTGTCCTACAAAAAATCCAAATAATTTATCTTTTCCTGATTTGTATTGTTCTACTTTGTCTTGATTATTTGCTAAAATCTCATCAATAATTGCTAAAATTGCACCATCATCACTTACTTGTTTAAGACCTAATTTTTCTATTGCTTCATCTACTTGTATATCATTTTTCATTAGATAATCAAGCACCTCTTTAGCAGCTTTTCCTGAAATAGTACCATCTTCTATAGCTTTTACTATAGTTCCTAGTTTTGTAGCATCTACAGGAGATGTTGTTACATTCATACCCTCACTAAATCTTCCTAAAAGCTCAACAGTTAGCCATGTTGTTGCCATCTTACCACTTATACCAACTTTTAACATATCTTCAAAATAGTTTGCCATCTCAACAGTACTACAAATCACCCCTGCATCATAAACTTTAAGTCCAAATTCTTTTACAAATCTCTCTTTTTTTGCATCAGGAAGTTCTGGAATTTGAGAATATTTCTCTATCATCTCATCTGTAATAATTAAAGGTAATAGATCTGGATCTGGAAAATATCTATAATCAGCAGCATCCTCTTTACCTCTCATAGATCTAGTTTCTCCTGTATTTACATCAAAAAGTCTAGTTTCTTGAACTACCTCTTGTTCATATACACCATCTTCCCAAGCTTCTATTTGTCTTTGAACCTCATATGCTATAGCTTTTTCAATAAATTTAAAGCTATTCATATTTTTTATTTCACATCTAGTGTAAAGTTTAGTATCTCCTTTAGGTCTTATAGATACATTTACATCACATCTAAAAGAACCTTCTGCCATATTTGCATTTGAGATATCTATATATTTTACTATAGAATGAAGTTTTTTCAAGTATCTTATAGCTTCATCTGCACTTCTCATATCTGGTTCACTTACAATCTCAAGAAGTGGTGTTCCCGCACGATTTAAATCTACTTGACTATGGTCTCCACAATGTGAATTCTTACCTGCATCATTTTCTAAGTGAGCTCTTGTTACACCAATTGTTTTTGTAGATCCATCATCAAAATCTATTATAATTTCACCCATACCTACAACAGGTACTTCAAATTGAGATATTTGATAACCAGTTGGAAGATCTGGATAAAAATAATTTTTTCTATTAAAAATTGATTTTTTATTTATTTTTGCATTAATTGCTGTTCCTAATTGAATCGCTTTAAATACAGCTTCTTTATTTAAAACAGGTAATGCACCTGGAAGTCCAAGACAAGTTGGGCATACATTTGTATTTGGTTTTTCTCCAAAACTTGTAGCACAACTACACCATAATTTACTATTTGTATTTAGTTGGGCGTGAACCTCTAATCCTATGATCACTTCAAACATATTTTTCCTTATTTTTGATATTTATTAAATGTTATTTTCGTAATTCTAACATAAGTATGGTAAAATAATTCTTTTTAAAAATTAATTATTGAATTGAATAGCCTAAAGAGGAGTGAGTTTGGATAAGATTTTCACATGGTATATTTTTTTTCAGTTTTGATACTAATTGTCGTATATGTTTACTAGTATCTTTATTTGCCCAAACAAACTCTTTGATCATATCATATGTTACAATTGTACCTTGATGTAAGATCAATAACTCTAATAGTAAAGATTCTTTTTTTGTAAGTTTTATAAGTTCATTTTTATATAATAATAGTTTTGTTTTTTTATTGAAAATATAATTTGTACATAACTTTATCTCATCAGTAATAGTATCTTTAAAAAAAATATTTATTTTTGCTATAAGTTCTCTTAAATCAAATGGTTTTTTTATATAATCATCACACCCTAAATTATATGCTTTTACAATAGTATCTATATTACTATCTCCACTTATAATAAAAATTTTAGCTTTGTTATTTGTTTGTTTTATTTTTTTTATAAGTTCTAAACCATTAATATTTGGTAAATTTATATCTATGATATATAGATTGAAAAATTGATCAAGAATAGTAATTGCTTCTTGACCATCTTTACAAGATACAATATTGTATCTCATATTTTTAAATGTTTGAGTTATTAAATAATTTAAATCTTCATTATCTTCTACTAAAAATATATTCATAATTTTATTTTATCTAAGTTGTTATTAAACAAATATAAAAATGTAACTTTTATTAAATTATTTTGTAACTAAACACCACTTTGTTCCATAAGTTTTGATTGATAATCTGCAGTTAAAGGATCTATAATTTCATCTAAAAGTCCATCATTCATAATAGCATCTAACCTATAAAGAGTAAGATTAATTCTATGATCACTAATTCTACCTTGAGGGTAATTATAAGTTCTAATTCTTGCACTTCTATCACCACTTCCTACTTGAGCTTTTCTATCGGCTCCCTCTTTTTCCATTCTTTCTTGCTCTTGAAGGTCATAAAGTCTAGCTTTTAGAACTTTCATAGCTTTATCTTTATTTTTATGTTGAGATTTTTGATCTTGATTTGTTACAACTAAACCAGATGGAATATGTGTAATTCGTACGGCACTATCAGTTGTATTTACACACTGACCACCACAACCACTAGCACGCATTACATCGATTTTTAGATCTTCACTTCTTATTTCTATCTCCACATCATCAACTTCAGGAATAACTGCAACTGTTATTGCACTTGTATGAACTCTACCTTGAGATTCAGTTGCAGGAACTCTTTGTACCCTATGAACACCTGATTCAAATTTCATTTTAGAATATACACTATCCCCTTTTACAAGGAAAACCATCTCTTTATAACCACCTGATTCAGATTCACTGCTATTCATAATTTCAGTTTTCCAACCACAATTTGCAGCATATCTCATATAAGTACCAAAAAGATCACCCACAAATAAAGCAGCTTCATCTCCACCAGTTCCAGCACGAAGTTCTATATAAATATTTTTATCATCATTTGGATCTTTTGGAAGTAGAAGAATCTTAATCTCCTCTTCTATCTCTATTTTTCTAGGTTCTAACTCTTTTAGTTCCTCTTTTGCAAGGTCACCTAACTCTTCATCACCTAAAAGTTGTTTGTTTTCTGAAATATCATTAATAATTTGATTATATTCATTTGCAGCTTTTACAATTGGAGCTATATTTGATTGTTCTTTTGAAAGCTCAGTCATTTTTTTAATATCATTTAAAATATCTGGCGATGTTAAAAGTTGATTTATCTCTTTATCTCTATCTATAAATAGTTGTAGTTTATTTTGTAGCATGAAAATACCTAATTTGGTTTTGTAGTAATTTTAAGATTTTAGACTAAAAAATTAGTCTAAAAAATTTAGTAAATGTAAAAAACTCTTAAAGAGCATTTACTTTGTTTTGAAGTCTGCTAACTTTTCTAGCAGCAGCAGCTTTTTTAAGAATATTTTTACTTACACAGTGGTGAATATACTTGTTTGCTTCCTTCATAGCCTTTGTTGCAGTATCTTTATCATTAGATGCTACTGCGCTTAAAACTGCTTTAGTAATATTTTTGATTCTTGCCTTAAAGAATCTATTTCTTTCAGTTTTAACGATAGTTTGTTTAGCTCTTTTTGCAGCTGATTTATGGTTTGCCATAGCTGTTGTTTCCTTATTGTTAAAAATTTAGTTTGGAATTATACTTAAGTTTTTATTAAAAGAAACTTTAATATAAAATTTCTTTTTTCTTTTCTATTCTTTATAATTACTCTAACCAAATTTTAACAAATTTTTTAGTACAATACAAAGATTTTATGTGTGGAGTGATAATGATATTTGAACACGAGATACCAACAGGTAGTAAACTATATTTTGGCAAACTAGCAAAACAAAAAAGAGATTTAGAAAAAAATGCTAGTGATTTTTTATATGAAAATGGCTTTGAAGAGATCATAACGCCTACTTTATCATATTTGGCACATCAAAGTATTGATGATGAAAAAGAGCTAATTACTTTAAATGATGAATTAAATAATAAAGTGGTTTTAAGAGCAGACAGTACACTAGATGTTGTACGAATTATTACAAAAAGATTAGGTAGAACAACTCTACATAAAAAATGGTTTTATATACAACCTATTTTTAAGTATCCTGCAAATGAGGCTTATCAAATAGGCTTAGAGTGGATAAATTATGATAATTTTAGTGATCTTATTACTTTAAATTGTAAGCTTTTAGATAGATTAAATTCAAAACCAACTATACAAATAGCAAATATAAATATTCCAAAAATTATATCAAAACAATGGGATATAGATATAGAACTTTTTAAAGATGGTGAAATAGGAGCTTTAAGTGATCTTGAATTTTCTTGGTTAAATAATCTAATAAGTGTAGTTACTATAAAAGATTTAGAAGATATATATGATGGATTACCAGATATATTAAAACCAGAGATAAAAAAACTTTTAGATATATCTAAAAACATAGATTATTCGAATATCACATTATCACCTATATATTATGATGCTATGAAATATTATGATGATGTATATTATAAAGTAATAGAAAAGAACATTACAATAGCAAAAGGTGGCGGATATAAAAGCAATGGTATAAAATCATTAGGATTTGCAATATATACAGATCAATTATTAAAAGTACAAGGGTAAAAATATGAGTAAAGCAGATGTAATAGTAGGAATTCAGTGGGGCGATGAAGGTAAAGGTAAAATTGTAGATAAATTAGCACAAGAGTATGATATGGTATGTAGAAGTCAAGGTGGACATAATGCTGGACATACTATTTGGGTAGATGGTGTAAAATATGCACTACATTTAGTACCTTCAGGTATATTAAATTCAAATGCTGTAAATATAATAGGAAATGGAGTAGTAGTAAATCCAGCATCTATTATAGAAGAGATGAAACAGTTTGAAAATCTTGAAAATAGATTATTTATATCAGATAAAGCGCACTTAAATCTTCCTTATCATAGTTTAGTAGATATGGCAAAAGAAAAACTAAAAGGTAATAATGCAATAGGTACTACAGGTAAAGGGATAGGTCCTGCTTATGCAGATAAGATAAATAGAGTAGGGCATAGAGCAATAGAGTTAAAAGATCCAGAAAAATTAGTTATAAATATATTGGATTATTTCAATGAAAACAGAGTTATCTTTGATGCTTTAGATATAACTTTACCAAATGAAAAAGAGTTAAAAGATGAGATTTTTGAATATAGTAAAATTTTAGCTTCATATGTTGTAAATACTACAAATATGGTATGGGATGCACTAGAAGATAATAAACGAGTATTATTAGAAGGTGCACAAGGAACTATGCTAGATATTGATCATGGTACATATCCATTTGTAACATCAAGTTCAACAGTTAGTGCTGGAGCTTGTACTGGACTTGGTCTAAATCCAAAAGATATAGGAAAAATAACAGGTATTGTAAAAGCATATTGTACAAGAGTAGGTAATGGTCCATTTCCTAGCGAAGATTTTACAAAAGATGGCGATACTATGGCAACAGTTGGAAAAGAGTTTGGAACAACAACAGGAAGAAAAAGAAGATGTGGTTGGTTTGATGCAGTTGCTGTAAAATATGCAAGTAGACTTAACGGTTGTGATCAATTATCTTTAATGAAACTAGATGTTTTAGATGGATTTAAAAAAATAAAAGTATGTATAGCTTATGAACTAGATGGGCAAAAGATAGATTATCTACCATCAAATATGGATAATATAAAACCTATTTATGAAGAGTTAGATGGTTGGGATAGTGTAGTTGGGTGTAGAGAATTTGATCAACTTCCTCAAACTGCAAAAGATTATATAAAACGAATTGAAGAGTTAACAAAAACAAAAGTGGGAATTATCTCAACATCACCAGATCGTAATGATACTATTATAAGATAAAAGGGATATATTATATGAAACTAAAAAAACAACATAGTAACTTTATAGCAAGAAAGATTACAAAAGATCTAATAAATGCAGATTTTATAGAGATACGAAAGGAAAAATCTCATATAACTCAAGTGTGTGAAGATATACTAAATGAAGATATTCAAAAAGAGATAGATCTTGATGATGCAGTTGATGAGATATTAGAAAGTCAAGAGGAAGAGATTGAGTTCTATAAAGCAGATTATAGACAACTTTTTTGGATGACAAAAAAAAGACTTGCAAATGAATATGGTGTAAATCTTAATTTTGAAGATAGATTTTCAAATATCGCCCATAAGATGATGGACTTTTTATATGAAGAGGATTATATACATTTTACTGTAAATGACAATCAAGTAAAAAATCTGATAGCTGCTTCAATTAATGAATATATTAAAGGGTATGATGATGCTGATTCTATAGCATACGAGAAGATTAAAAACTATAAAAGAAAACTAATACCTGGAACTGAAGAGTATGATATTATTTTTAATAGACTTTATGAAGAAGAGTTGATAAAAAGGGGACTTTTATAATGGAAAAAATTTATATATATTTAGAAAATGGTACATATCTTGAAGCTAAATCTTTTGGTGCAAGTGGTACTAATGTAGGTGAAATAGTGTTTAATACATCTATGAGTGGTTACCAAGAGATTATCACTGATCCATCTTATGCTGGTCAGTTTATTACTTTTACAGCACCAGAAATAGGAAATGTTGGTGTAAATGATGATGATAATGAGAGTAATAAAGCATGGTGTAAAGGTGTATTTGTAAGAAATTATAATGAAACTTACTCTAATTTTAGAGCTCAAAAAAGTTTAAGCGAATTGTTAAAAGAGAATGATACTTTAGGTATTTGTGATATAGATACTAGATATTTAACAAAAATGATAAGAGATGAAGGTGCTATGATGATGATAGCTTCAACTCAAATATCAGCAAAAGATGAATTAAAAAAAGTTTTAGAAGAAACTCCTAGAATTGAACAGATAAATTATATAGAACAAGTATCTACAAAAGAGCCATATATTCATAAATATGGTGCTTGGGATATGGAAACCCTATCATATAAAAAAGGTATGTTAAGTGATAAAAAAATCGTTGTTGTTGATTTTGGTGTAAAAAGAAATATTTTAAATGAACTAGTAGATGCTGGACTTGAGGTTGAGGTTATACCTAGTAGTTTTAAAGCAGATGATCTAATAGCTAGATTTGATAAAGGTGAAATAGGTGGAGTTTTTTTAAGTAATGGTCCAGGAGATCCTCTTACATTAACTGCAGAAAAAGAGCAAGTGGAGAAACTAATAAAAAAAGATATTCCTATTTTTGCTATTTGTTTAGGTCATCAAATGTTAAGTATAGCTCATGGATATGATACTTTTAAACTTCCATTTGGGCAACACGGTGGTAACCATCCTGTAGCAAATGAAGAAAAAATTGTAGAGATAACAGCTCAAAATCATAACTATAATGTACCTGATGATATAGAAAAAATAGCTACAGTTACACATAAAAATTTATTTGATAATACAATAGAGGGCGTACAATATAACAATAAAGAGATATTTTCAGTACAGCATCATCCAGAAGCATCTCCTGGTCCTCATGAGAGTAAATATATATTTAAAAAATTTGCTTCTATTGTAAAATCAAGCTAAAAAATGGATATATCTCAATCGATTATTTTAGGTATTATTGAGGGATTTACAGAGTTTTTACCTGTAAGTTCAACAGGACATCTTATAGTTGCTAGTCAATTTTTAGGTTTAGAACAAAATAGTGTAAATAAGGCATTTGAGGTTATTATTCAATTTGCTGCAATTTTAGCTGTAATATTAAACTATAAAGAGAAATTTAGTTTTAAAAAAATAGAATTATGGAAAAAATTAATTTTAGCTTTTATTCCAATAGGTGCTGTTGGTTTTTTATTTTCTCATCAAATTAAAGAACTTTTTTCCATACAAATAGTAGCTACTATGTTTATAATAGGTGGTATAGTTTTTTTATTAGCAGAAAAGTTTTATAAAAAAGAGAAATCATATATAGAAGATATAGAAAAAATATCTTATAAACAAGCTTTACTTATAGGTTTTGCCCAAATTTTTGCTTTAATTCCAGGAACTAGTCGTGCAGGAAGTACAATACTAGGAGCTATGTTTGTAGGCTTAAGTAGAAAAGCTAGTGCAGAGTTTTCTTTTCTTTTAGCATTTCCTGTTATGTGTGCAACAACAGGGTATGATATCTTAAAACACTATAAAGAGTTTACAGATATAAATCTTCTTACATTGTTAATAGGATTTATAGTAGCTTTTATAGTAGCATATCTTACAATAAAATTATTTTTAAAATTTCTAGAAAAATTTACATTTGTGTCGTTTGGAATTTATAGAATTATTTTTGGTTTAATCTTATTGGTTTGGTTTGTTTAATAAAAATTAATATTATCGTAATTTATATATAATTTTTAAAGTAAGTTTAAATGATTTAATAAAAATATTTTTAGGTGGTGTTAATGGGAAGCTGTTTTTTATAGCTTTTTTTATAGATTTATAAAATATTTTTTTACCATCTAATATATCTATGTTAAGTAATTTTCCATCTTTAGAAACAGTAAATTGTACTTTTATAATACCTTGAATACCTCTTCTTACTGCTTTTTTTGGATATTTTTTATTTTGATTTATTGTTTGTTTTATTAGAGTGAAATATTTTTGTTTTTTTAACTCTTTTTGTTTATTATCTTTTTTGGATACTCCTACTTTGCTATTTGATTTTACTTTTTTTATTTGTGATTTATGAATAAATGGTTGCTCTTTTTTTATAGGTTTAATTTTTTCTACTATTTTCTTAGCTTGTTTTTTAATTACATTTTTTGGAACTATTTTTTTTATTGTTTTTTTTATAACTTTCTTTGGTTTTGTAATTTTTTTAAGTTTAGGTTTAGGTGTTGGCTTCTTTTTAATCATTTTTTTCTTTATTATTTTCTTTATTATTTTCTTCTTTGGCTTTTTTTGTTCTGTTTTTATAATTTTCTTTACAACTTTTTTTATTACTTTTTGTGGTGGTTTTTTTGATATTATTGTAAAATTTACCCTTTGAGATGATTTTTTTGCACTTTGTTTAGAAGTATTATCTTTAAAATATACAAAATATGAAACAATAGCTCCTATATAAATAAGAGCAGTTAAAGCAAATGAAGAAAGATATCTATTCATCTTGGGTTATAATTCCTAGGTTTTTAAAATTATCTTTTTTTAATATACTCATAACATAGACAAAATTATCAAATTTTGCATTTTTATCACAATTTATACTTATAATTGTATTTTTTTTATATGATTTAAGTAACTCTTCTAAATTAGATTTTAATACCTCTTTATTATTTAGATACAGTTTTCCATCTTTTTTAATTGTAATTATCAACTCTTTAGGTTTTACTTTATATTTTGTAGGGGTATTTGCTTTGCTTAAATCTATAGGGATTAATCCTTTTGCTACAAAAGAAGCAGTAGTAAGTACAATTACGAGCAATACTAAAATAATATCTATAAATGGTACAACATTTATAGAATCAAATTTTTTAATTTTCATCTTTTATAGACCAAAGAGTGGTTAAAACTTCTATTTTTCTTGTTAAGTGATTGTAAAAAAACATAGCAGGAATTGCTACAATTAATCCTAATGCTGTAGCTTTTAAGGCAAGTGCTAAAGAACTCATAATAATTTTTACATCTATTTGACCAGATAATCCCATAGAATAAAATGTAATAATAATACCAAATACAGTCCCTAAAAGTCCTATATAAACAGCATTTGAAGCTATACTTGATATTATAGTTGTATTGTTTGTAATATCAACCTCTAATTGCTCTTTATATTTATATTCTTTTAGATTAATATGATTTAAAAATAGTAATCTTTCTATATAAAACCATAATGCTAAAAATCCCATAAAACCTAAGATACCTAAAACGCCATAATCAACTAAATTTTTTAATAATTCTATATTCATAATATTATATCCTTACTAATTGTATATTTATATTTGATGGTACTTCTAGTTTAGAGATTGTATCTTTTATAAGATAATTATCTATATTGCTTTTGATTTCTAAAGTATTATTTTTAAATATATAATCATATTTTATTTTTAAAAACTCTGTATTTAATACTATATTTAAACTCATCATAAAATTTAACCATCTTATAATTTGAATATCGGGTAATATATCTTTATACTCTTTTATATCATTTTCTTTTGGTAATGCTTTTGTAGTAAATTTTGATACTATTGAGATTAAAAGTTTCTCTTCATGAGTAAAAATATAGTTTAATCCGTTTAAAATAAACCAAAAGTTATTATCGGCACTTTTGTAAAAGTCCAAAGAAAGACCAACTAATTGTAGTTTTGAAATTATAACAAGTATAGATTTATATTTTATATCAAGATTATGACAAGGTTGCAATATATCAAATATTTTTTTTACATTATTTCCAAGATATGCACTTTGAGTTTTATCATCTGTAAATCTATCAAGAAGTGATCGTACACTTATATTAAAATTACTAGGAAATTTATGATTTGATGTTCGTAGTATATCGCAAAGATATACACCTTCTCTTACACCTACACCACTAGTAACTACACTTTTTGTACCAAAATATTCTATAATAGTTTGAAATATCATAGTTCCAGCTTTAATAGTATCAAATCTATCTTTTCTAATAGCTAGATTTTTTAACTCTTTTTTTGAGGATGCTTCTATAATATTTTTAAATAACTCTTGATTGTTTTGAATATCAAATCTAAAATTATGTAATATATCTAAAGGATAATTCTCTTTTGCAATAATTGATCTAGCTATTGCCCTTGAGGTTCCTCCAAGTCCTGCAATAGTACTAAAAAGTGATAAATAATCTTGAAATATTGTTTTGTTTTTTTCTAATATATCTATAATATACTGTTTGGCACCTTTTATATCACCTTTGCTTAGAAATAGCTCTTCTACTCTTACTGTTCCTATTTTTAGAGAAACTTTTTGTTTTATAATTTTATCTTTAATTATTGCTATTTCGGTACTTCCACCACCAATATCTAATGTTGCAAATGAGTTTAGACCAAGTAAATTACTACTGGCTACTGCTCCATAGTATGCTTCTTTTTGACCATCAATTATTTTGATATTTAGTTTTAACTCTTTTTTTACTTTTGTTAAAAACTCTTTTTTATTAGGTGCATCTCGTAAAGCTGAAGTAGCTACACAAAGTATTTTTCTTGATTTTAATGATACAGCAATATTTAAAAATGATTTTAGTGCATCAAATGCCCTTTGCATAGGGATCTCTTGTAAAACACCATTATTTTCATAAGAGCCTTGAGATATTTTTACTTTTGATTTTGATTCATTTATAAGATGAAAAGCATAACGGCTAGTTTTTTTAAAAACTACCATTCTCATAGAGTTTGAACCTATATCTATAACTGTAGTTATCTTTGCCATTTAATCTCCTAATTTCTTAAAACCACAACTATCTCCATCGTAGTATTCTATTGTTCCATCTTCTAATTTATAATACCATCCATGGATATCTAAAGTACCATTTTCTACTCTTTTTATAATCTCAGGATATGTAAGGAGATTTTCAAGTTGATGTTTTATAGATATTTTTTCTGTAGTTCGTAAGATAAGCTCTTTATTACTTTTATCTTCTATTGCTAGCATGGTGTATTCTTTTGCTTTATATCCTAGCTCTAGCCATTTTTTTACATGGATTAGATCATCTCTACCATTTAGATCTTCATATAAAGATGCACAAGCTCCACAGTGATTATGTCCACATACTATAATATCTTTTACACCTAGTACACTTACTGCATACTCTATAGCAGCTGTTGATCCATGAAAATCATTGTCACTTTTATATGGAGGTACAAAATTTCCAATATTTCTTAAAATAAACATATCTCCAGGTTTACTATCTACAATTAAATCAGGCACTACTCTGCTATCACTACACCCTACAAAAAGGATAGTTGGTTTTTGACCATTTTCTATTAAATCATCAAATTTTGATTCTAATTTTGGAAAGTTTACATTTTGAAATTTTTTATTACCTTTTATAAGTTTATCTATATCCATACTGTATTCCTATTTTTTATTTTATACCCAAAACATAATCTGTGAAAGTGATATAATAATAATTACCAAAATAAATGGTAGCTTATGACTTTTGAAAACAAATGGTTGTATACCAAAAAATACTTGCAATACCCCACGAGCTCCAAGCCAAAGTCCAAAAAATGCCTTTATAAGTAATACTTTTTGAAAATTTGAAAGACCATCTTCATTAATAGTTCCAAAATGTATAATAAACAATAATATACCAGATGCTACAGCAACCACAAGTGCTTTAGGTACAAGCTGTCTTGTAAAAAGTGCAAAATATCCACGAACCTCTTTATATTTTTCTTCAGAAAGTGTTTTTTGCATTCTCATTAAGATAAGATTATCTGTAAATAAAAATCCACCATAAATAAATACAGAAAAAAGATGAAGAAGTTTTATAAGTAAATATATCATATATCAAAAAAAAGGAGACTATACAGCCTCCTCATCCTCTTCACCTGTTCTAATTCGTATAATCTTTTCTATAGGAGAGACAAATATTTTTCCATCTCCTATTTTCCCTGTTCTTGCAGCTTCTGTTATTAACTCTACTACTTCATCAACCTTACTCTCTTCTATTATAATATCTAATTTTATTTTTGGTAAAAAATCTATAACATACTCTGCACCTCTGTAAAGCTCATTATGCCCTTGTTGTCTTCCATAACCTTTTACATCAGATACTGTCATACCTGTAATACCAGCTTCACTTAAAGCATCTTTTACATCTTCTAATTTAAATGGCTTAATAATAGCTTCTATTCTTTTCATTAAGATTTCCTTATTAATTTATTTGTTTATTGTAACAAAACTATATTAAAAAATACCTTGAGATTATTTATAAATATCTTTTTGAAACTCTTTAAAAATTCTATGTTGCCATAGATGGTATGATGGGTATTTTATAATATAATCTGATATTATGGTTGCTTGTGATTGAGTTAGATTGTATAT
>Ga0256837_1001011_pt1 | contig 20511 bp, 25 predicted proteins | sample 4562384metaG_FD_185976 | JGI IMG/M metagenome (GOLD analysis project Ga0256837, IMG submission 185976) | Hydrothermal vent microbial communities from Guaymas Basin, Mexico - 4561-384 | ecosystem: Environmental > Aquatic > Marine > Hydrothermal vents | place: Mexico: Guaymas Basin | collected...
GTAAAGAAGTTAAAGCTCTTGAAAAAATCGTTGAAAATCTTAACAAAAAAGTTAGTGATTTTGAAGATGTAATCAAACTAGTTAACAAAGAAATTGTAAACGCTTCAAGAGTAACTGGTGTAGATCTTGTTAAATATCCTTCTTTAGATGAGTATGTTGATGGAAATGTAATGGAAGCTGTTAAAACTAATCCAAAAGAAGTTGGAAAAGTTGCTCATGTAATTGAAACTCTTAAAGCTAAAATGAAAGCAATCATAGAAAGAGTTGCTAAAGAAATTAATGATCCAAGCATTGGTACTGTTGCAGCTACTATCGCAGTTGCAGTTGCATCTTATCTTGTACTTTATGGTGCAGTTAAATCAAGTGGTGGTAAAGTTGGTAACCCTGCAGCAGTAGGAACTACTCTTAAAGCAGCAGTTGAAGTTGTAAAAACTGGTACACCTGGTAAAAAAGTTCTTGTATTATTCCTAAGTGTAGTATTCGTATCACTTGTTGGTGTAGCAGGAAAAACTGGATATAACTACATTAGAAAACTTCTTGAAAACAGAAAATAATCAACAGATCTTCTGTTGATTATTTCTTTTCTTTTTTTATTCGATATTAAATTCTATTTATATGAGAACAACTAATGAGGACAAAAGTCCTTGAGATTACTTATGAATCAATCTCCTTTTATTTCCGCGTTTAAGTTAGTATATATTTTTCATATTCTATAAAAATAGTAAAGAGGTAGCATTATTGCTACCTCTTTATTCGTTTGAAAATATTTTTAATTTTTTGAATAATTGACAATTTGCGATTATTATTATTGATATTAGATACAATATTAAATAGATTACTAGCGATATCATCTACTTGTATTCTTGAAATACCTTTAAATATATCTCTTAAATTTAAATCATATAATAAAAATATATCTGGTTCAGTAATATATTTCTCAACTAAATCCTCATCAATAACTATTTCTACACCGTGAACACAGATATTTTGTCTTTCAAAAAGAGTAATTAAACTATAGCTACAATATTTAAAATAAATATTGATTGTTCCAAAAATAACTAATTTATTATGCATAACACTAACATCACTCAATGAATATTCTTTTACATTAAGAAAAATTCTTAAAAAAATATCTTTTAAAAAATTTGAATAGTGAGGATTCTTATGATGAATAATTACTACTGATAGATTTGTGTTGGGATAGTTACTTTTAAAAAACTCAAGTTCGGATATTAATCTTACAAGAAAAGAAGTAGTGACTCCACCACCTCTTCCTTTATAAGGAACTGCAAGTCGATCTATATCTAGTACTAAGCCACTTTGTTTCTTTTCCATAATCTTTTCTCCCATTCTTTAATAAATTGATCAAGATTATAAGCAACAATACTAATTTCTGTTCTTGCTTGTGTTGTAATAGTAGATGCAATAGCAATATGGAAAAATCTAAATGAATCAGTACCTGTTGCACCATATAACGCATTTTGTAGCACTTTCCAAGTTAACTGTTCATTGTTATAAACTTCTTTCATAACATAGTTACCTTCTTTATGTGCCTTTTTCATTAAAGATTTAGTATAATCTCTTTTGTTTTTGAAATCTGTTAATAGAGTATAATAGAACCCTATTTCTTGTTTATGATTTTTAAATACTGCACCTGTTAATGTTAGAATATATCCTTTTTGTTTAACAAGATTTAACACATCACCTAATTTTTCATATGTTTCGATTCCAAGTTTATCACCACCAAACCACACAAGAGGTTTAAATATAACTTTAACTTGTTTGTTATAATCTTGCTCAGAGATATAATTTTCATGTATGAATCTATATAGTGTTTCATAAGGTGCATCAATTTTAAGTAATAATGTATTTGGAGAAATATTAAATGTTCTCATCATTGATGGATATTGTGATGTTTGGTCAAGATCTGCTACAAGGTAGTGTACTCCTATTTTTCTCGCAGCATTAATAGCTCCGATATATTCGCCTTCTTTACTAATCATTCTAGTATGGTTTCTAATAGCTTTACCTTGTTTTCTTGCGTATTCAATAGAAATTGTATCAGAAGATCTAATAGTAGAATCAATTGATCCTGTAGAACATCCTGTTACTTGTCTATAAACCATTTTTTGTTTAAGTACCTGTTTTTTAAGATCTATCTCTTTAAAAATAACAACATCGAAGTTATTATAACCAGTAAATGTTTCAAGATCTCGATCATATAACTCATATAATTCACCATCATATTCAATTTTATTTAAACCAAGTTCTAATAATCCAATATATCCTAATTTATTAGATTTTAATGCTCCTCTCACAGTTCCTGCGTATGCTTCAAGACTATCTATTACATCAGATCCAACAGGACAATATAAACCTGTTTGAGAACTAATATAACCTCTTATTCCAATAGGTGATAATGTAATATCATCATATCGCATTAATTTAGCTCTATTAATAATATAGTTGAAGTCGAACCATGCGTTCCACGAAGTTAAAATCTGTGGTTCATCTTCTCTGATTCTTCTTTCTAAACATTGAAGCAATTCATGTTCTGTTTTTACGAGTTTAACAGAATAAGTATACTTACTTATTCTTTCAATAACATTTTCCATACCTTTTTTACTTTTTGATGCTTCAACAACAGATTTTTTAGCATTTTCAAACATTTCTTTTATTTTCTTAGAATTATTTAATTGATCTTCTGTATATTTTCCTGTTTTATCAAGAACATAAATATCAACATGAGTACTATCACCTACAGAATACGCAATAGCATTAATTTCTTTTCTTGCAGTTTCAGGTTGTTCAAAACCTTCATCCATATATACCTCGATATCGATATATGCTACTTTTGGATTAATACAGATAACATCATTTGGATTCTCAAATCCTATATTTTTAGCATATTCTTTTGAATATGACATCAGTTTATCATCAATTCTTAAATCTGCTTCAAAAAGTTGAGGTAATTTTAAACCAGGGAATTTTTCATATGATTTTTTTGTAGCATAATCATAGAAACTAATTGTTTTTCTTTCAAGAGTTTCTAGTGGTTCAATAGGTTCAATTCCTTCTTCAGGCTTTTTCTTAGAAACATAATATACATAATCAAGTTTATTACAATTAATATACTTTACTTCTTGTGTTTCTGTATTAATAATAGCCATTAAGGCTAGAGGATTCTTAAATTCATATTGATTGTTAAAATATTGTGTTGTATATATTTTCCAACCATCTTTTAAATATTTATTGAATAATTCATCCCAACTATAAACTTCTTCAAGAGATGAAATACTTGTACTCATATCGATAGCATTTTCATTAATTTGAGCTTTTGCTACATTTGATTTCTTAAGAAACTCTATAATATTCTCAACAAACTTTTCTATTTCTTTATGTTTTGATGGTAATCCTATTACAGGAATATACTCATTATATTTCCAAGTATAAAATTTCATAGAATTATTTGAAATTTTATCATTCAAAAGATTAAATGTATCTTTACCGATACCAACAATTAATTTAGGATTAATTGAAGAAATCATCTTAATTACATCATCAGTAAATATTTCTTCTGAAATTGGAACAACTGAATACTTAATACCTTTAAATAATGAAACAATCTCTTTATATGTGTCTTTTGCATCATTATTAACAAAAAATATAATTTCTGATTCTTTTAGTTTCTTTGTAGATTTTTCACTTTTTTTATCGATAAAAAATTCTACTTCGTCATTAGTTCTTGGTTCGTTCATAACCTCGTTAATAATATCTTTAACTTTCTTCTTACCTCTCAATTTTTCAGCTTTTTTAGCAAGGCTTGGAGTTAATTGAATCTTCTCTTCATCTGTTAATAATGTAGTATACATAAACTCTTTATCTTTTTGAGAGTACCGATAATTAGTTTTTTTATCAATATACTCAGAAAATTCTTTAAATAATTTTTCATTATATGGTTGTTTTATATTAATTCTTTTAATATACATTTTATCATTATATGGATTTAAACCATACTTAATTCCAATATACTTACAATACTTTAAAACCTTATCAGCTTTCATTGAGTAAATAATAAAATTTTGATTCAATTTTTGAACTTCGACCCAGAATCTTGGATCTTTAAAATATCTAACTGCAATATTTTTTACTAGAAATTCATTTTCTTTTTTCAATAAAATTTCAGGAATATTTTCTGCATTAGTTTCTTGTTGAAAATAATAATCAATCGCTTTATACAATTCATTCATGAATTAGCCTTTTTAATATTTATATAGAAAATGATAAAGGGTTTCTATATTTTTCACAGTATACTTTATATGGACAACCATCACATAATTCAAAATTAGGGTCATATGCTTTAGTTTTTCCATTAAAATTTGAAATCATAATTTTGAATAAAGACTCTTCAATAGATAAATCAAAATATTTCTTACTAGATACTTCATTTTCTTGATAATTTTTTAAAGTAATAGTTTGGTATGATTCAACTTTATTTATTTTATTTCTAATTAATGTTTTGTTCTCATGTGAATATATAACTCCTTCTATATACATTTTAATAATATACTCAGTATATAAATCATCAAGAGAATCAATACAAAATATAATATGGTTATTATAATAAATTACTGGAAAAGTATTTTCTATATAAAATAATTCCCCTGATTTCATTAATGATCTGAATCTCTTTAATAAAAGTGTTTCTGCAACAAATTTAAAATGTTTTGTAAAATATATCCTGTAATTAAATAAGTTTTTGAAAAAATACTTATCATCTTTTATCGGTTTCATATTTCTCAAAATTTCAAATCTCATACATGAATACGCAAAATTAAATAATGCTAGTGGATTATATTTACCTGGAATCTTATCATAACTAAATAAACTGATAGTATTTGAATCAACTTCTTCAACATCAAGTGAATTTGCTTTTATTCTATTAAAAAAATCATCTATTTCTCTTTTATTTTGAACTGAAACTTGTATACCTACTTCTTTTTCTTTATTCTTCTTATTTTCAGATTTAGTTTTTTTATGAACAGGTTTTTCTTTATCAATATCTTGTTCTACTAGATTAAATTCTGTTTTATTACTAATATTATCGCTGATATCTTGTTGTTTTGTTAAATTAACTGTATTAATTAACCCCATGATAAATCCTTAAAAACAAATATATCCTAACACTATTTTTCAAGTGTTAGGATATTACATTATTATTTTATAAAGTTTTGTATAGTTATCATCAAATACATAATTTTTTATATCATTAGCTTCCAAATATCTTTGAATGAGTCGAATGAATAGAATTTTTTCTTTTTGATTTCTTAATAAGACTCTCTTATGATTATATTGATGATAATATTGATAACTTTCAATACTACCATCAAACAATGATACTTCTAATGTATCAAATGTTCTAAGTTTGAACATATGATATATACTGACAAATGATAAAACATAAAGATCAATAAGTCTTTGACTTTCATATGTGGTAATATAATATGATATATCTTGCTTATAGATAGGAATTAATTCATTCACAAAATCAACATCATCATAATATCGTAGAAAGAGTTTAAAAACTCTTTCCAAATAATCATATTGATTTTGAAATGATTTCATTATTGTTCACTTTCAGTAATTCTATTCACAATATCTAATAATTCTGTTAATGAATATTTTTTATCTTGTGATAATTTATTTATAATAGTATATAGTGTCATAACTTTTGCAAATGATATTATTGATACAGGAAGATCCTTTTTCTTTCTTTGAAGTAAATATTCCTGATACATCTTTAACATATTTTCATCAACTGATTTTTCTGTTACAGCGATAAAATAATTTTTAATATCACCAACATCTTTTGTATAAAATAATTCTTTCACAGAATTATCATTATTTTCAATATCAATAGCTCTTAGTAAATCATTTACTAACTTATCAAGTTCTTCATTTCCTTTATCATCTAAAGGATTAAAAAATGATTCTACAAGTGCTCTTGTTTTAAAACCGATTAATGAATGAGGAGAAACAGGCATTTGTTATCCTTTTAACAAATGTTCTACTCTTTATCTAATTCACCTATATTCCCCTCTGCTTGTTTATTAAGTTCTTCAATTTTTTCTTCATCACTTAAAGCTTTTTTCAATTCATCAGCGAGTACATTCCAATATTTATCAAAAGCTTCTTTAAATTTAGGATCAGTATTATATTTTTCTAATGATGATGAACCTCTAAATTTTTTAAGCTTACCACTTTCATCAGTATATCCTTCAAGAGTATACCATCCTCCATTTACTTTAATAATTTTGGCTTCTTTTAAATAAATAAATTTTGTCCAAAACATATTGAAGCCTTTTTTGAAATCAAGAACCATATAAAAATCTTCAAATGGTACTGCTGCTTTATTTTTCAAGAATTTTCCTTGAACAATAGCACCTTTAAACCCAAATTCAGAACCTGATAGATCTGATTTTTTATCAAGTGCAAGAAAATGGAATGCTACAAAATACTGACCAGTTCCGCCAGGAACAGTTCTATCACCTAACCCATTAATCTGAACCTGTTTTACATACATGTTACCCATACCAACTTTAGATGTTAACTGATTAATCGCTATAATAGTGATATTATATTCAAGTAGCATTTCATCATATTTTCTTAATAAGTTATTAAGAACCTTTGCTTTTACACCAATTGCTTGATTTAAATCAGTTACCTCGAGTTCTTTTTCTGCAGGTGTATGTGCTATTGAATCCCATAAAATATATACAGGGAGATCTTTAATTTTCTTCTTTTCTTTGTATGCTACAATTTTTTGAATTCTATCATCAAATATTTTTTCTACTGTAATTCCTCTTTGAACAAGAATAACTTTATTTGGATCTAATCCAAATGCTTGAAGTCTTTTAGCAGTAATAGATCTTTCTGCATCAATAATTGAAATTATACAATCTTGAGTTTTTTGAACTTGTCCTAATATTTGTAATGCAAGAGTAGTTTTTCCTGCTCCAGGATTCCCTACAAATTCAACAAACCCTCCTCTTGGTAAACCGCCACCAGAAAAAATATCATATATTTCTACATCTGTAGGATGTAATGTAACAAGTGATTCATCTTCTGCTCTTAATTCTGATTTTAAATCACTAATATAATCTGCAAGACCCATATATTCTCCTTAAAATAATATTGAATTTTGAATTGTTAAAAAATATAAAACCAAGTAGAGATTTAAAAACCTCTACTTGATGTTGGCACAGAAAAAAATGCTTCTAATAATGAATTAGATTTTGAAGCTTTTGTTAAATCAAATTCGATAGTAGATTCTGTAAACGCAATAGTACCAGTTCTACTTTCAAGTTTTCCTGCTTTTGCAAGTTGCCACAATTTATCTGCTTTTGCCATAATAGTTCGATCTTTAAATTCATGAGATCTTACATAAGCTGCATGAATAAGATTTATATCATATTTACATGTAAATGGATTTTTTACAGGATATCTTAATCTTTTTGGATCAAGAAATGCATCTGGACCACATTTTTCTAACATTTTTCTTCTATTTGAAGTTCTACTTAAGTATTGTTTTACTCTATCTGGTATTTTATAATGTGCATTTTGAGGCATAATATATCCTTTTAGGATTTGTTCTGATCTTTATTGGAATTAATTTTCTTCGCAAGTTTTGCTATTTCACTCGGTGTTAAAGAAACAGCTTGTTTTTCATCATTTTTTGAATCAAGGTATTTTAAATAATCAAGATTCATTTTATGTTCTTTTTCAAATGTTGAAATTACAGTTTTATTAATATCAACAGATAATTTTTGAAGTTCAACAAATGCCCTGATTAACTCTATTTTCTCTGCCGCAGATTTTTTAACTTTTTGCTGTCTATAATTAGTATATCCGTTATTATTATCACCAAGATCAGAAAGAATCTGATCTTTTAATTGTGTTACAACAGTATCAATTTCTTGTTGTTTTTCTTTAAGTTCTTCTCTTTCTTTTTCTATATTATTAATGATATTATGAGTATTTGATATATTTTTTGAATCACTCATTGTTATAACCTTATTAATTCCATAATCCTGTACCAAATCTATTTATAATATCTAGCAATTTATTATATTGAGATCTATTTAATTTTTTCTTGTTAATTACGATATAAGTATGTGTTGCAATCGTTTTAATTGTTGTACTAAAAAAGTTACCAGGATATTTAATCTTAACTTTTATAAAATCATAAATCGGTTTATTTTGACCATTTATATTAATTTTATCATTAAGATCCCAATCTTTAACATCAATATATTTTAATCCTGCATGAATAGCCTTTTGAACAAAAGGATTACTTGGATTCCAAGTAGCAGTTCTCATCAAACATTTAACTTTACCATTTTTAACTTTAAAAATAACTGTTTCATCCATAGCAAGATCAAATTCTTTCTTAGCTTTTTTAAAGTTTGGCTCAAGTAGGCACATATTATCCCATGAAGCACTAGCACCACTATTTATAGGACCAACATCAACACTTGCATTTTTACTTTGAAGGTCACTATCATCATCTATTCCACTATCAGGCCCGCACATAATTTGGATAACTTCTTGATGATTAGTATCAATTACAGCAAAATTATTTTGACAAGCTACTTGGTGTGAATTACACCACAAATTATATGCATCTCCTTGCACAAATGCTACATTAATAATACCTTTATCAAGCAAATCAAGGTTTTGTAAACTACCATCAGTTTCTGCTGCAACTGCATCCGGTAAATAATTAGCAAGTTTAGCACCTGCTTTATAATAAGTTCCTGTTTTTGAAGCTGTTCCAATAACATATTGATATTTGATTCCATCAATTACAATATATTTTGGTTTTTCTTGTTGAATTTTCCCACTACTACTAAAACTTAATGCAAATAATGAAATTGAAGTAATTATAAATAAACTGATTTTCTTTAACATAATCAATCTCCTTTATATTTTTTATATTTATTGTGAATCTGTTCCACTTGATTTTTAATAATAGGATCACTTAATGGATCATAATCTTCATCTTGTTCTCTTAAAGATGGTCTTTCTACTTTTTTATTTAATTGAGTTTTTTTAACTGAATATTCACCATTATCTGATTCATTTATTTCTGAAATAATTTGTTCAACTACAAAGTTATTTCTAAATAATTTTTCTTCAATTTTTTCATAAATATCCGCTTTTTCACCAATACTCAAACTTTCAAATACTAATGAATGAATCAAGTACCGTAATTCATCATCAATACCAACCATTGATTTAATTTTATTAATAATTGCTTCTTTATGTGTGTTAAAAATATCTTTTATTATATTTTCTTTTGGTATAAAAGATCCGTTTAAAACTTCAGGACTAATTTTTGATTCAACAACAAGTAAAAGATTTGATTTCAATATAGTAGGTGAAAAAGGATCCTTTGGATGAATAATTACTGAACTAATTTCAAATTTTGGAGTATTCATATTAAACCTTTATTCTACAATCATCCAATCCTCTGCTTGAATATCTGCTTGTGAAGCAACCCACCCTGGTTGCATCGTTCCTTTTGCGGTATACATATCAAAATGACCATCAATTTGAAGTTCTCCTCTAAGACCCGCATTCCAATATGGGGTATTTTCTCTAACATTAATCACAGAACCTGGAACATAAATAACAAACATATTTTTTCCATTCCAACCTTTTCTTGCTATTTTATGACCTTGCATTGCAAGTTTAACAGCTGTACCAAAATCAAATTCTATATCATTAATCTCTTTATAGTGTTCTTCGAAAGTTCTAGCAGGACTCCAACTTTCATAACCATCAGAATAAACTACATGATAACCACTTTCATTTTCTCTATTTAGGTCATAATCTCTAATTAATCCGTTTTCACCTGCAGTATGATAATCCATTTTTTCTGCTTTAACTACTTTAATTCCAATATATGTTTTCATTTTTTATCTCCTTTAGTAAATATTTTTTTAAATGAATCCATTGCAAATTGAATTGATTCTGATTGAATTGATTTTAAATATTCAGATTCATTCATATTATTAATTTTTAAAAAATCTAAAAAAGAAAGATACGACAGATATCTTTCTGCTATTGATCTTGCATATTTTCCTCTCAGATTTAATTCATTCATCAAGTACATTTTTATTTCACTTTTTGTCACATCAGGCCATTTATCTTTAAATTTTTCGTCAAGATAAATTTTTATTTCAATAGGAATATCATCAAACATTATTCACCTTGATGATATAGTGCAGCTACACAATCAGGACAAATGTTTTTTCCGTTATTTGCAAGATGTGCAAATTCTTTTCTTAATTCTTCTACTGTATACGGATATTCATTTTTTGTAAGTGAAGGTAACGGTCCTGAACACTTTCCACAAATACATCCTCTTGATACAATTTCATAAGCATGAATCTTTCCGTCAAGTTCCATAATATGATATTTTGCATCTTTAATAAACATATTTTCTCCTTTTTCTTGATTATTTATATAGAATTAACAATGGAGACTCTCTTCATCAATAAAATCATCATCTTCAATCCTATTACTATCAAAACATAAATCTACCTTTTTAAATTTTAAATGAAAATCTTTTGTTTCTCTTACATATTTAATATTCATTATTGAATCCCCTTCAACAGGTGAATAAATATATCCATCTACCCATTCTCTCGTATCAGGATGCTTAAATGTACATCTTTCATGAACATAATATATATTATCTGTTTCTTTATGTTGATAAAACATAATCTACTCCTTTTTAATAGTTAAAAAATAAAAAATTGAAGAGCTAATTAGCTCTTCAATCTATTAAAAAACGCTTTTATAACATTGAAATATTCTTTTAAACAGTAGCTTAAAGTATTGTCTTCTGCACATCTAGATCTTTTAAAATAAGCATAATCCATAATAATTAAACCAAATAATATTCCAATAATTAATCCTAAAATGAATAACATTTGTCTATCCTTTCTTAATTTGTTTTATATTTATTTTAATGATTTTTCAAGAAATGAATCAATTAATTTGTTTCTATGTTCTTCGGCTTCTTCATATGAATTAAATAAATCTTTTTCAAGACACCATTCCTTTCCATTTCTTATAAGATACATGAACTTTTCATAATCGCCATCAATCGAATATTCATACACAATATCAAAAACTCTTGTTTTGACTATCGATAATGTGTTAGTAACATAATATAGTAATTGATCCACTGAATATTTACTTTTGATACAATATTCATCAAGATATTGATCTTTATAATGATCAATATAGTTTATTAGATCATCTTTGGTTGTAAAGATTTCTCTCTCATTAAAAGTTCTATCAAAATCAGAGCTTATATTTTTGTTTCTGATTTTATATCTTACTTTATATAGATTTTGTGAATTTATTTGATAAATTAATCCTGATAAAATTACATAAGATAATTCTAATTTTTCTTCATTATTCTTTGTTGTATATAGAATTACCTTATTACCAAAATATTTTTTAGGTATTGCATTAAATTTAATTTCCATTATTCATCCTTACAACCAATATAATACTTAACTTTTTTAGATGCATCTGTTGCTAACCAAAAATCATAAGTTACTGTTTCCTTTATTATTACAATTTTCTTAGGACAATTTGGTACAGGAAATTTTTTCACATGTGTAATATTATTATCACTGAATTTTATATAATATGGTTTTGTTGAAATAATTTGAAAGTTGTGAATTAAATCAAAATGTTTTTTATCATTAGAAAACCAAAAAGGTATGTTATAAATACACAGAATAAATGAAATAAGAATCCAAACAGAATCAAGATTTTGTATCTTTTTTGATACCCCATAAATAACTAATATTCCTAAACCTAATGAAAGAACAACTACACTTAAATTAGGGCTAATTTTTGTAGCCATTATCGACAAAAATAATACGACAAAATAAAGAACCCAATAATATTTCTTTAGCATTTATACTCCTTTTGTAATAAGTACACACTATTATTTATATCTATCTGAATATTATTTGATCAATCCACCAGAATATAAATGCACCTATAATTTGAACAATAACTAAATCTATATATTCTTTATACTTACCAAACCTTTTTGTAACTTTATATTTTTGAAGAAGATATAAAGGAACCATCATAATAAAAGCACTAAGAATCCATCTTCCAACATATAAAATAAATTCAAAAGTGAAATAGGATTTCATTCCTATCTCACTTTTTAAAACACTGCATTGTAGGTGCCGAATCAGGATTGTCTCTAAATAATGTTATACAGTGATAGCCTGTTTTTGTATCCCATTCATATACTCTTGGATTAATACCAGGAGTTTCAATAGTATATTTTTCTGTTTTTACTGTAGGAAATGTTAATGAACCAACAACACCTGAATAAGATGATATTCTAAATTTAAACCAAATATATCCACCAATTAATACAAGAATAATAATAGCACCTATTATTAATTTATTCTTACTCATTAAGTTCTCCTTTATCTTCTACTTTTTTCATAAACTGACTAATATCTGATTCTTTTTTCAAAATATAATTAGAGTGTGCAAGAGTATCTCTTATTTCAGAAACACTTTCAGGATTGCTTAAAATATTTAAAAATTTTGAATATTCACTAATAAATTTATAGAAATCAAAATCAAATACTTTATTTCCAATTAGATCATAATAGATATTATTTAGATTATTAATTACACTATTAAATACTTGATTCTCTTTTAAAACATCGATATTTCTAAGAGAAATGTTATATAAACTATTAATAATCATAGTTTCTCTTATTTGCTTTCGATAATTAACTTTTTTGGAATCATATTTATTTGATGTTAATAGTTTTGACATATATGGAAAGTTGAAAAAATCTTGTTTAAATAACAATGAAACATATAGTGTAAATATTTTTATATTATGATTAAATCTTAAATGAATAATATTATCATCACCAAATAAAATTCTTAAAACAGGATAAACCATAATATTTAAAATATTCGTATTTGTAGTATAGTTCTTGAGAAATCGATTAACTGTAAAATTATCATAATGGTTATAAATAGTTTCTAAGAATAAACTTGACATCTTACTTTCAACTGTTTGACTCAATAAACTGTTGAATCTAATATGTTGATCATCTATATCACAATAGATAACTTCAACAACATATACATCAGAGAATATGTATAAGATCTGTCTATCAATAAAGTTACTAATATATCCAATAGGATTATAAGCATCTTTCATAAATAATAATATATGTTGTATAGTATAATTATACAACTGTGAAATATAAATATCTGGAGATTTCCTAATAGATAATGATAAATATTTCCAGATATCTTCTCTAGATTTTATAGTTGCAATTACTTTCCCTTTTACTATATTCATTAATACATCTGAAAGACCTGTATCCTCTAGATGTTTTTTAACAAGATGTCTCATAATATATTTATCTACTTTATGTGATAAAGGATAATTTACTAGAAACTTATATAGTGAAAATAATTTCATTCCCCAGCTAAAATAAACTAGATGTTTAATAGTTTCAATATCAATATATTGCTTTAAATTCTTGCCTGTTGGTTTCTTTAATTCTGTAATACTTGGATGTTGATCTAAAAAATCTTTTAGTTTATCAAATCCTTCAAGTAAAACAGCAATGATATATTTTAACATTTTTTCATCATGTACATCTGATTCAAGATACATCTTATACAATTTAAAATATTTTTTTGCATATTCCTTATCATAATTGAAGAATGAAATTAAAGGATGAATAATTGTTGGGATAAATTTTCTGAGAATTTTTTGGTCTAATTGTAATTGGAACTCTTCGTTGATAAATCTTATAACATATCGTGTATTCTTTTTAAATACCTCAACACCATCAATAATTTTTTGAGGATTATTAACAGTTGGGTTTTGAATTAATTCAATTTCATTCATTATTTAATCCTTTATTTCGTTATTTTTGTTTATTTATATATAAAATAAAAGATTCACTGTTTATTTCTAATTAACAACTATAAAACATAAAAAGGAAAATAAATGCTTAATTTCTCAATCAATAATATTACAAAAATAAGAGCATATGAAGATGTTAGAGGAAATAAACAGTATCTTGAAATATGGTATAAAGATCTTGATGATAATGATAAAAGGTTTATCTATACTCCTCAAGTAAATCAATATAATATTCAAAACTACGGAATTCAATTTGGTACACTACTTGCAACATTATACTCTTTATTTGATTATTGTGATGAAAGAAATGAATTTTACAAATTAATCTACAGATTTAATCTTGAGATAATGAGAAGAGGTCACTATTTCATGGACATTATCGATAATAATCAAAAATATAATATATCAATCAATATGAGAGATCTTGAGAATAATGTATTTATTGGAGATGATATAAAATTAAGAATTATTAGAACAGATGATGGTACTTTTTATGGATTAGATGCATCAAATAGTGAAGTTGTTATTCCGAATACATCAATTACACTATATAAAGAAATTGAAATCATAACTTCAAATGTAATAGTGGATCTATTTAAAGATTTCGAAATGTGTGTTTTACAATTACCTAATGTTAGATTCATCAGAGATTACAATGCTTTACAAAAGAATAAGAATCTTATCTTATTTGTATCAGCAATATCTACAGATGATATTAATAGTATTAAATCATTAGCAGAAAATCATCCTGGTGTATTTATTAATCTAATAGTTGATCAAGAACTTGATTATATGGATCTTGATGCCAAATCAGAACTAGTAAATTTATCACCGTATGATAATATTCACATATATATTAAAGTCGATACACAAAGTATGAATATTACAGTTGATAATGTTAAAGAAAAAATTAATGATATATACTCACAATATCAAAGTAATGTTGATGGAATTTTTCTTGATAACATAAAAATTCTTCCAGATGATGCAGATGATTCTACAAAAGAAGAATGGGAAAAATATTATATTGAAATCAAAAAATATTGTCATAACTATATTACTGAAAATAATGGATCAATAAGATACTATATTATAGGAAGATCTGAAGATAATAAAATATATCCATATCTTGTAAGTAATTACAATAATCCTACTGATCTAGTAATCTCATATAAAGGTAATATGCCAGGTTCTTATGAAACAATAGGTGATCCTTACTATTCAAAACACAGTATTGCTATTATTGAAAATTATGCATTACCTGATTCAGGATATGAATCAATTCTGGATAATATCTTTAATATTATAAATGGTGTTTATATAACATCAACAGATACAAATCATCCAGATTGGGGTAATATAGAAAAAATAACTACATTTTTAGAAAATTCTTACCCACATCAAATTCCTGTAATACCTAGACCAATTAGTGTTTTAATAAAAACAAGTAACAGTGAATAAATTATTAAAGGTAGATCATGAGTATGAAAATAATACCTAATGATATTTCAAGTATCACCGTAGAATCAGGTTCTTATGAACCTTTTACAGACCTCGTTCTCGTATCATCAGATACTGATGATACAAAATTCTATGTAAAAAATATAGTTATTTCAAATACAGGTGATGAGAATTTAACTGTAACTATTAAACTAAACAGTAATATAATAATTAGTAAGACTATTACTAAAGATGAATATTTTAACTATACTCCTGAAATTATTGTAACAAAAGATACTCCGCTATCCATAAGTGCAGGTCCTCTTGCAAACGCAGATATTTCTATATTATATATTGAAAAGATAAAGGTATCAGAAGTATAGTATTAAAGGTTTAACATGGCAAGAGAATACGACGATGATGTTAAATATATTCGAGATTTAATATACTCAAAAATGACTGATCCACAAGCTACAGAGGATGAAGAACATCCTCTGGAAAATTTGTCAGATGAAGATCGAATCAAATTGTTGGCAGTTTGTTCAGAGCATCCTGAATTATTTATCTCTATATTAAGAGTTCAATCTCCAGAAGGTTATATACCTATAATTCCATATGAAAAACAAATAGAAATTATTGATACTATAATAAACTACCATTATTTAATATTACTTGGATCAAGACAAACAGGAAAGACTACAATTATTCAAGGTTTAATAATTTGGCTACTCATATTTTTTGATAACTATAAAGTCGGGATATTAATGCAAAGAGATAAATCAGTCAAAGATTTTATAAGAGAAATTGGAAAATTATATGAAAGTTTACCTAAATGGTTAAAAGCAATGGCACCTCTTGTTGTTGATAGTGCATACAAAAAACAACTTGGAAATGGTTCACAAATCGAGGGACAAGTTGTTGACCCTAAAAACCCTGATGCTGTAGGTAGGGGGTTAAGAGTTGATTTCTTAGTAATAGATGAGGCGGCATTTATTGATAATATTGATAAAGCTTATACAGCACTTAAACCTGCAACATCAAGAAGGCATTTAAGATTAAAAAAAGCAGGACTACCATTTGGAACAGTATTAATTTCTACTCCAAATGGTACAACAGGTGTTGGTGAATGGTTCTATAATCAGTGGGTAAGAGCAGTAAATAATGCCTCCAATTTTAAAGCTATTAAATTTCACTGGAGAGAAGTTCCTGAATATGATGATGAATGGTTTAAAGAAGTTACTGCAGATATGACACAAAGAGAAATCAACCAAGAATATGAATTAAAATTCTTAGGTGCTCAAAATACATTCTTTGAAGATGATTTGATTGAAAAAATACAAGATCAATCACATATATTTGATCCTATCGACACTATTAAACTAGTATATGGGGAAGTAAAATTATATAGACCTTTAAGAGATGATACTGTTTATTTAATAGGAGCCGATAGTGCTGATAGTGGAGATGATTTTGCAGCAATAGTAATATATGATTATTTTGAAGAAGAAATTATAGGTATTTATTATAATAAAGATGTTGCATCTATTGACTTTGTACAAGATGTATATGCTCTTATGAAACATATAGACAACTCTATTTTAATTTTTGAGAAAAATAGTTTAGGAACAACATCTATTCAAATGTTATATCAAGATCTTGGGGCAACAAGAGTATTTGTACATAATAAAGATAAACGATTCAAAACAGATGCTTATAAATACGCAGGAATCTCTACAAATAGCAAATCAAGAAAATTAATGTTTGATTCATTATATAGATATGTTAAAGAAAATTATAATAAAATATACTCACAAGAATTGATATATGAACTAATTTCATTAGAAGTAAAAGGAAATGGTAGAGTAGAAGCAAGTAAAAATGCTCATGATGACCTTGTTTTAGCATTATGTTTTGATTTATATGTCCAAGATCATCATGATTTACAACCATATCTTGTAAACTTTAATATAAGAACAGAAGCTAAAGAAGAAGAACTAAAAAATCTTGCAATGATTGCACAACTTAATTCAGATAATTACAATTCAAAAATGACTTCTAATTATTCAGAAACTCAAGGATTATCATCAATCGAACAACTGATTCAAGAAAACACTCAAAAGAAAAAAGAAGTTACATCAATACTCGATTCAATATTTTTAAATAAATAAAGAACGAAGATCGGAAATTCCGATCTTCGTTCAAATTATTGTGTTACTGGCATCAAATTATGTAACTAGAACAAATCGATTAATTTGCTAGTTCATAATTTGTTATTTATAAAATCATTAGATTCACTCAATTACATACTTCTTCTAACGATTGCAGCAGCTTTACTTGTATATTTTTTAAGAATTTTTGCTTTATAAAGTCTGTACAGATTTCTAAACTTAGCATATTTCACATAATCAGGATCATTTCTTTTTTTAGCTAATATAATAGCTACTCTTGCAATTCTAGCATTTAACTTTGCTTGTCTTGATCTATACATTTGTATATCCTTTATTTTTTAAAGTTGTTAGTTATTTTCTTATTTTTTAGGTTTTATATTTTTATTATTAATTAAAACCCTTTTTAGATACTTATCATTTACTTTTGCAATTCCTGCATCAAATACATTTCCTAAAAATACATTAATAGGAATTTGTAGTGTTCGTAAAGTACTTCTTTTTAATTCAATAGGAAGTACTGTTGGTTTAAATGACATTAGTGTATAATATTCATTATTCGCAACATCAATACTCATAATCTTTAATTTATAACCAATTTTTAATTTACTTATATCGGTTGTTTTAAAATAAATCGATTTTTGCATTATAATATCTATAAGAAGTGCATCAGGATCATCATTGTCAGCAAATAATGAAACATACATGTTATCATTCATAAATAATTTTAACCCAACTTCAGCAACGATGATCTTTGTTGAATCTTTTGCATTAAGATTTAATGTTCTTTTTATAACTTTTGGAGAAAGTTGAATCTTTTTACGAATAATCGCATTTGTTCCTTCTAACATTATTTCATCAATTTCTTGTTTTATAATATCACTAAACATACTAGAACTTGGCTTATATTTAACTCCTGAAATAACACCTGAATAATCAAGAAAATCAACTAGTGGTTGAATTTCAGTAGACACCTCTCCATTATCTACATATAGTGATGGAAACATCTTCAATTCACTAATACCATTATTTTGAGCGATAGATGTTAAGAAATCATAGTTAGCATTAGGATAAATAGTGCGAATTATTTGTTGATCTAAAACATATATATCAGGGCTGAACATTTCATATGAAATTGGAACGATTCTAGTATTTTCTTCAGAATTTACTTTTACGCCAAAAACAAAATACATAATTAATCCTTTTCATCAAGTATTCTTAAAATCTTCTTAACATTTTGATAGATTTCGAATAAAATAATTCGATGATGATCTATAATATTATGTTTATAAGAGATTTTTAAAAATGTTATGAATATATTTTCATCAATATTATTTAATCTTTGTTTTCTATTTATGATCTGTATTAACGAATGTGGTCTAAATGGAAAATCTAAGATAAATATGTTATCTATAAAAGGCATATCTAATCCTGCTTCAATAATAGGATATGTTGATATCAAAAAATTGATATTTTGTTTTGTTTCAAACATTTTAATTTTTTCAAATCGTTGATTATATGAATCAGAAGATTCTATTGTTAAACCGTTAATTCCTATCTGTGACATTCGCTGTAAATATAAATCTATTATTTTTCTAGATTTTGTAACAACTAGAATTTTCTTATATTTTTTATGTATTATTTTTATATTATCTAGATGATTTAAGATAATATATTCAAGTGTATTATCTAAAAGTTCTTGCCAAATTTTGGATTTTAATGATTGCTTTGATTTTACATATATCAAATTAAAGTACTCTAAAATAATCTTAGAATATTCTGGATTAATAGGATATCGTTTAAGTATAGTTTTAAGTTGGCTATATTCTACTTGATGTAATATTTCATCAATAATTTTAATTTTAGGATCTGTATCTATTAATTCCCGATACTTTTTAATAATATTAATATTATCTTTAAAACGAGAATCTATCTGATCTAATCCTAACTTATTTTTTCTAAATTTAAAATCATCTACCTTAATTAATAATGGTTTCATGATGATATTACCAACATCATCAAAAATTTGTGATTTTGTATTTCTTATATAACAGGACTCGATTAGTGATAGTATAAATTTACCTGTATATTTATATTGTGATAAAAAATTTTTGACTTTTATTAACAAATCGATATCAAGAATATTTTGCGATATTAATGCATATAATGAGAAAAGATCTATTATAGATTCTCTAATAGGCGTACCTGTTAATAATAAACTAAATGAAGATTTATACTTTAGAAAATAAAATATTAACTTATATCTCTCACTTTCAATATTATGTAATAAATGTGCTTCATCAATAATTACATTACATCCATCAAAGTGCAGATCTGAAAATTTTTCAATTTTTTCAAAATTTATTACATAAATATCACTTTTTATTTCAGGATTTGTTGTAATGGAATTATTTGGAAAATATTTGTTGAGTGAATTTATCCATTGTTTTATTAATGTTTTAGGAACAACTACTACTAAAGGAACTTTTGATAAATTAATATCAAAAGTATTATAATATCCTTTCATAACACAAATTGATGTCAATGTTTTTCCTAAACCTGGTTCATCAAATATCATGAATCCTTTAATATACGCTTGTGTTGAAAGAAGTTCTTCTATTTGTTTAATAGATTTTTTCTGAAAATCTCTCATTTTGTTTAAACATTTCTTGTTAATACTAATAGATATTCTACTACCTAAATTTATGAGAGATTTAAGATCTGAAAAGATTTTACTAGATTTATCAATAATATTAATTAAATCATATATAAAGATAAAAGGTATTTGTTCTTGTTTAAATAATTTAGTATAGAATATCTTTTGATCCTTATTTTGTATCTGTGATAAGATAATCTGTTTTTCTTTTATATTTAATTGTATAAACTGTTCAT